>Ga0255765_1004602_pt1 | contig 13684 bp, 10 predicted proteins | sample 041ome_8_FD_179965 | JGI IMG/M metagenome (GOLD analysis project Ga0255765, IMG submission 179965) | Coastal salt marsh microbial communities from the Groves Creek Marsh, Skidaway Island, Georgia - 041407BS metaG (version 2) | ecosystem: Environmental > Aquatic > Marine > Intertidal zone > Salt...
GCAGCGTGACCGTGGCAAAAAACCTGTATGATGGCGGGCAGACCAAAGCCAATACAAAGCTGGCGCAAATTCAGCTTGATCAGGCCACAGCCAATTATTTATCCACCGAACAACAAGTGATACTTAGCAGTATTGAGGCCTATTTAACGGTGCTGAAGTCTCGCCGAGTTGTGGCACTGAATGATGCGAACCTTAAACGGCTTGAAGCACATGTGAATGCGGCGCGTATTCGGGTAGAGGCCGGCGCCGCAACACCCACACGACTGGCCGAAGCCGAAGCCCGATATGCGCGGGCGAAATCAAATGCGTTGGTCGCCGCAACCGATTTGCAGAATGCCGAAGATTCATACAAATCACTGACCGGATTGACCGCCAGCAAAATGACATTGCCAGTGATTCCCGGGGATTTGCCGACAGAAATTACCCGGGCTGAACAGCTGGCTGGCACATCACACCCGAATGTACAGGCGGCGATGGCCGCTGAACGCGCCGCCGAACAATCATTTGACACATTAAAAGCGTCGGTCAGCCCAACCGTGTCGCTGTCTTTATCGGCCACGTCAAAGGACGCCACCGGCACATCATCTGATTCAGATGTTCTGGCCGGGTCTTTGGTCTTATCAACGGCGATTTTATCAACCAACGCCACCCGCGCGAAAGCGCGCAATATCGCCGCCGCCCATCAGCAAGCAAAATACGCATACCGCGAAGCTTTGCGGGCTGTTGAAGTGGCCGCACGTGCCGCTTTTCGCACCGAGCAAACGGCGCGAATCAATCTTCAGGCGGTGCAACGTGAACTCGCAGCATCCAAGCTGGTGGCAGCCGGCATCGCCAGTGAGACACAGTTTGGTCAAAAGACAACGCTCGATCTGTTAGATGCCGAGCAGGATGTGAACGACGCCGAATTGCGTCTGGTTACAGCCGAGCATAATCTCCGTCTGGCAGCCTATCGGTTGCAGGCGGCCATTGGTGCGTTGACTGCCGACGCTATGGGGCTTGGCGCGGTGTTGGGCGAATTGACCGAAATGCCGGCACCAACCGACCCGTTCAGCAAAAACTTTCCGTTTTCCCGCATACGCAGCGAATAAACCCCGGGCTGTGGCAATCGCAAACCATAAATCTGCCAGTCATCACAGGAAAACCGCCGAAGATGCGTTGCATGGATGCGCACAAAGTCGTAGATAAACGCTGTATTTTATTTCAACCAACCCGACCAGCCTGTACGAGCCATGACCGATCCTATTCTGCCAAAAACCTATGACCCACACGCCATTGAGGCGAACTGGTACGATCAATGGATGGCCAGCGGGCATTTTGCCTGTGACCCGCAATCGCAAAAAACGCCCTATACGATCATGATGCCGCCGCCAAATGTGACCGGCAATTTGCATATGGGACATGCGCTGACATTCACTTTGCAGGATTTGCTCATTCGCTATCATCGGATGACCGGGCGCGATACGCTGTGGCAACCGGGCACCGACCATGCCGGCATCGCCACACAAATGGTTGTTGAACGCCAGCTTGCTGAACAGAATATCAGCCGCCGTGACCTTGGGCGTGACGGTTTCATCGACAAGGTTTGGGAATGGAAGGCCGAATCTGGTGGTATGATTCACCAGCAGTTGCAGCGGCTTGGGGCGTCACCGGACTGGGCCCGCGAACGTTTTACCATGGATCCGGGCCTGTCTGATGCGGTGGTAAAAGTATTTGTCGCGTTGCATCGTGATGGGCTGATTTACCGTGACAAGCGGCTGGTTAACTGGGATCCGAAATTGATGACAGCGATTTCCGATCTGGAAGTCGAGCAGCGCGAGCAGACCAGTTCAATGTGGCATTTGAAATACCGCATTGTTGGCACTGACAATGATTTTATTTCGATTGCCACGACACGGCCCGAAACCATGCTCGGCGATGGCGCGGTGGCGGTTAATCCGGAAGATACGCGGTATCAGCATCTAATTGGTAAAATGGTCATCCTGCCATTGTCACACCGGCAGATTCCGATCATTGCCGATGATTATGCAAAAATGGACAAAGGCTCTGGCGCGGTGAAAATCACCCCGGCGCATGATTTCAATGATTTTGAAGTTGGCCGGCGGCATAATTTACCGCTGATTAATCTGATGACGGCAACCGCCGCGATGGAATCGATTGATGAGATTCCTAAAAAATACTGGGGGTTAGATCGTTATGAAGCCCGCCGCCAGATTTTGCAGGATCTCGATGCAGAAGGGCTGGTAGAGCGCGAAGAGACACTGTCGAATGTTGTGCCGCATGGCGACCGGTCAGGTGTGGTGGTGGAACCATGGCTGATGGATCAATGGTATGTGAATGCCGAAAAACTCGCCGCACCCGCTATCAAGGCGGTCGAAGAGGGACGTACAAAATTTGTCCCGGAACGCTGGAGCAAGACCTATTTTGAATGGATGCGCAATATCCAGCCATGGTGTATTTCCCGCCAATTGTGGTGGGGGCATCGGATTCCGGCCTGGTATGGCCCGGACGATACGGCTTTTGTTGAAGAAACAGAGGACGCTGCGATTGCCGCGGCCACCCGGCATTATGGCAAAGCTGTCGAGCTACGCCGTGACGAAGATGTGTTGGACACTTGGTTTTCGTCGGGTCTGTGGCCATTCTCGACGCTTGGTTGGCCAGACAGCAACGCCGAGGTAAAGCGCTATTATCCGGGCGATGTATTGGTTACCGGATTCGATATCATCTTTTTCTGGGTGGCCCGCATGATGATGATGAGCATGCATTTCATGGATGGCGAGGTGCCCTTTAAAGAGGTCTATATCCACGCCTTGGTGCGTGATGAAAAAGGCCAGAAAATGTCCAAATCAAAGGGCAATGTGCTTGACCCGCTTGAGCTGATTGACCGTTATGGGGCGGATTCTTTGCGGTTTACGCTGGCCGCTATGGCAGCGCAGGGGCGCGACATCAAAATGTCAACAAGCCGGCTCGAAGGCTATCGGAACTTTACCACAAAGATCTGGAACGCCTGTCGGTTTTTGCAAATGAATGACTGTACCAATGCCAAAACCATCGATTTGGCGACGGTGACCGCGCCAGTCAATAAATGGATCGTGTCCGAATATAATTTGGCGGTTGAAAAGACCACCGCGGCCATCGATGCCTATCGCTTTAATGAGGCCGCTGACGCGCTGTATCACTTTATGTGGCATAGTTATTGTGACTGGTATGTCGAATTGATCAAGCCAAGCCTTTCGGCAGATGATGCTGGTGATATCGCTGAAATCAAGGCGACATCCAGCACTATTTTGGCCGGCACATTGCGCTTGCTACATCCCTTCATGCCGTATCTGACCGAAGAGCTGAACCAAAAGATTTTTGCCAGCGACAACATGCTGATAGCTGCCGCATGGCCGCAGGTCTGCCAAGGGTCGGATGGCGACGGCGTCGATGACATTCGGTTTCTGATCAATCTGATTACCGAGATTCGCTATATCAGGTCAGAGATGAATGTGCCGCTATCGGCGAAACCGGTATTACAGATCAGCGGCACGACGCCCGCGCAAACACATGCCATTCACAATCAGCATGCTGCCTTGATGCGGCTGGCACGCCTTGGCGGTGCAGAAACTGTCGAAAATTTCGCCAAAGGCACCGCACGGGGTAGCGTTGATGGGGTCGATATTGGCCTGCCGCTGGCTGGCATACTCGATTTAACGGCGGAAGCAGCCCGACTGAAAAAAGATATCGGCGGCGTCGAAGCGGAAATAAAGAAAATTGCCAGCAAGCTGGATAACCCGAATTTTCTGGCAAAAGCACCCGATGAAGTGGTTGCGGAAAACCGCCGCCGGCTTGATGATGAACAAGTGAAACTGGATGGATTAACGGCTGCTCTACGCCGTCTGGCGTGAGCGACAAAAGACCGAGATAGAGGAGAGTGACCATGCCCGACAGTGTAAAACCGATCGATAAAAGTAAGTTGCCAAGCCGACATGTGTCAGTCGGGCCGGAAAAAGCCCCGCATCGTTCCTATTATTATGCGATGGGCATGACCGAAGAAGAAATTGCCCAGCCGCTTGTTGGCGTGGTGTCAACCTGGAACGAGGCGGCGCCCTGTAACATTTCACTGGCACGTCAGGCGCAAGCTGCCAAGCGTGGTGTACGTGATCATGCTGGCTCGCCAAGAGAATTCACCACCATCACCGTGACTGATGGTATCGCCATGGGTCATGCCGGCATGAAATCGTCGCTTGTTAGCCGTGAGGTGATCGCTGACTCGATTGAATTGACCGTGCGTGGTCATTGCTATGATGCCATTGTCGGGCTTGCCGGCTGTGACAAATCCCTTCCCGGGGTGATGATGTCAATGGCGCGTCTGAATGTGCCGTCGGTGTTTATGTATGGTGGATCAATCCTGCCGGGGCGGTTTAAAGACCGCGATGTGACCGTACAGGATGTTTTTGAGGCTGTTGGTGCGCATGCAGCCGGCAATATGTCGGATGAAGATCTGCATGAGCTTGAATGTGTGGCTTGTCCAAGTGCCGGATCATGCGGCGGGCAGTTCACTGCCAACACTATGGCTTGTGTGTCGGAAGCCATTGGACTGGCCTTGCCCGGTTCTGCTGGCGCACCCGCCCCGTATGAAACACGCGACGAATATGCCTATCATTCAGGCCGGGTGGTGATGGAACTTGTCAAAAGCCAGCTGCGCCCTCGTGATATTCTGACCCGTAAGGCGTTTGAAAATGCGGCGACGGTCGTGGCGGCATCCGGGGGATCGACAAATGCAGGCTTGCATTTACCGGCGCTTGCCTCTGAATGTGGTATTGATTTTGATCTGCATGATGTTGCGGAAATTTTCAAAAGGACACCCTATATTGCCGATCTGAAGCCGGGTGGTCGTTATGTTGCGCGCGACATGTATGAAATTGGCGGCGTGCCGGTGTTGATGAAAGCCTTGCTTGATGGCGGCTTTATGCATGGTGATTGCATCACCGTCACCGGCAAGACAATCGCCGAAAATCTGTCAGATGTGAGTTTTCCGACCAATCAGGATATTATCCGCACAACGGCTGAACCGTTATCACCAACGGGCGGTGTTGTCGGGTTGCGCGGCAATCTCGCACCAGAAGGCGCGTTGGTCAAAGTGGCCGGGATGAAGGTGCTGAAATTTACCGGAACTGCGCGCTGCTTTGATTGTGAAGAAGACGCTTTTGCCGCCGTCGAACGGCGCGATTATAAAGATGGCGATGTTTTGGTGATCCGTTACGAAGGCCCCAAAGGCGGCCCGGGTATGCGGGAAATGCTGGCCACGACAGCGGCATTATATGGGCAGGGCGCCGGTGATAAGGTTGCACTGATCACCGATGGCCGTTTTTCTGGGGCCACACGCGGCTTTTGTATTGGCCATGTTGGGCCAGAAGCCGCCGTCGGTGGGCCAATTGGCCTGTTACAGGATGGGGATCAGATCACCATCGATGCCGAAGCCGGAACGATTGATGTCGCGCTGAGTGATGACGAGTTTGCCAAGCGCAAAGCGGCCTGGTCACCTCGTGGTACTGACTTCAATGCCGGCGCGATATGGAAATATGCGCAAACGGTTGGCTCTGCCGAAAAAGGCGCGATCACCCACCCCGGCGGAAGTGCAGAAACGCATGTCTATGCAGATATTTAGTCAGTATCGTTAAGCTAAAATATTAAAAAAAGGGCAGGGATAACCCTGCCTTTTTTATGCGCTATGCGCCGCTGTTGCGTTGGCTTTATATATCCAATTCGCACCAAATCGGCGTGTGGTCTGACGGTTTTTCGAGACCGCGCGGCGCCTTATCGACACCAACCTCAACAAGTCTGTCAGCGGCTTCGGGTGATAGCATCAGATGGTCAATCCGCACCCCGTTATCGCGTTGCCATGCCCCGGCCTGATAATCCCAATAGGTATAGATGACATCATCCGGGTGGCGGGCGCGCAAGGCGTCGCAATAGCCAGAATAGGCGAGGCGCCGAAAGGCTTTTCGGGTTTCCGGCCGGGTCAGAGCATCGCCCTCCCAACCCAGCGGGTCATAACAATCCCGATTATCCGGTATCACATTGAAATCACCGCCAAGAACAATCGGTTGCTCGGTGGCAAGAAGGGCTGTTGCACGCTGGTTTAGACGCTCCATCCACCCGAGCTTATAATCAAATTTCGGGCCGGGTGCCGGATTCCCGTTCGGCAGGTAAATACTGGCAAGATGCACTTGCTCAATGCGCGCCTCAATATAGCGCGCCTGTTCATCGGTATCATCACCCGGCAAGCCAGTGATGATGTCATGTATTGGAAAATGGCTGGCAATGGCGACGCCATTATAGCTTTTCTGTCCATGTATGGCGACATTCCAGCCAATTGAGGTAAACGCATCAACCGGAAAATTCACATCTTGTGACTTGGTTTCCTGTATCAATAAGACGTCACAGGCACCTGAAGATAACCAATTGGTAACGATATCTAATCTGGATTTTATTGAATTTACATTCCAGCTTGCAATACGCATCGCATTACACTGAAAAAGAGGTGCCGCAACCGCAGGAAGCCGTGGCGTTCGGGTTGCTGACGGCAAAATACGACCCCATCAGATCCTGCTTGTAGTCAAGCTCGGCTGTGTCAACAAGCTCCAGCGACATACTGTCAATGACCACTTCGACATTATAGGCGATAAACACGCAATCGTCCGGCTGGCGTGCGGTGTCGATGCTGAAATCATACTGAAAACCGGAACAGCCGCCACCAAGCACGGCAACCCGGAAAAAGCTGCCATCTGGTTCATTTTCCAGCATCGTCGCAATGCGGGAAGCGGCGGATTCAGTTAGTCCGAACTTGCTGACGCTTGCAGTGGCTTCGATTATGTCGGTCTGCATCTTGCGCTGATCCTGAGTGATTTATCCGGCTGTTGCCCGGTGACGCGTGATCCGCACCGGGTATTGCTAGTAATATGCGGCTTCTGCGGGTTTGAATCAAGTCAATCAATCGAAATAACACGGTCGATAAGATTGCGGTTTAGAGTGACTGGGCTTACATTAGGCTGGTTTTATACGGATCGGGCTGCGCCTTTTGGCAGCGCTGCAAAAAGTGAGCGAGCATGAGCAATCAAACCGAACAACGAGACCTTGCTGCCTATGCATCGCATGGGCCGCAATCGCGTGGTCGTTTGCTGGCCGAAGATGATGGTCGCGAAACCACCAGCCGTTCGTCATATCAGCGCGACCGTGACCGGATCATCCATTCTGGCGCGTTCCGTCGTCTCAAACACAAAACACAGGTGTTTGTGTATCATGAGGGTGACTATTTTCGCACGCGGCTGACGCATTCGCTTGAAGTCGCCCAAATTGCCCGGTCGATGGCCCGCGCCCTGCGGCTGAATGATGATCTGGCCGAGGCTGTCGCGCTGGCGCATGATCTGGGCCACACGCCATTTGGCCATGCTGGCGAAGATGCGCTCAACCGCGCGATGCAGGATTTTGGTGGCTTTGATCATAATGAACAAACCATCCGCGTATTAACCCATCTTGAACAGCGATATGCCGGATTTAATGGATTAAATCTAAGCTGGGAAACAATCGAGGGGGTGGTGAAACATAACGGCCCGGTTAGCGACAAACCGCGTCAACAGATTGCGCTGATCGATGCAGAGTTTGACCTTGCGTTGCAGGATTACGCGTCAGCCGAGGCGCAACTGGCGAATTTGGCTGATGATATCGCCTATCTGTCGCATGATTTTGATGACGGGTTACGCGCCGGCCTGTTTGGCCTCGATGACATCAGTGATTTGCCACAGGTCTGCACCGCACTGGCAGATATCAAACAACGTTATGGCGTCATTGATCTCGGCCGCACCACACATGAATTGGTACGGCGATTGATTTCCGTGTTTGTCGAAGATGTGCTGACTGTCACCGCGCAAAATTTTGCCGCAGAAAAGCCGTCGAGGGCTGATGATATCCGTAAAATGGGGCGGCCGCTGGTTGCGTTTAGCGCACCGATGGCTGACGATCTCGGCTGTTTAAGAGAATTTTTATTTCAGCATATGTGGCGGCATTACAAGGTCAATCGCATGACAAGCAAGGCAAAACGGGTGGTGACAGAGCTGTTCGATTTGTTTATGTCCGAAACGAATATTTTGCCGCATGATTGGCAGGTCAGTAACGGCACCCCGCTGGCCGCGCTGCCACCGGACAAGCGGGCCCGCATTATCGCTGACTATATCGCCTCGATGACTGATCGCTATGCCATTATAGAACATCAAAGGCTGTTTGATTTAGCGCCCGTTTTTAAATAAAGCCCCGGATTTCAAGAGAAAGATTAAGTGTGTTTGTATGAATATTTTTGAATATTTCGAGACTAAATTTGCCAGCATATTAACGCGTCTCGCCGAACAATCGGTGCTGCCGCGTGATCTTGATGCATCGCGCGTTGTGTTTGAATTGCCGCGCGATGTCTCACATGGCGATCTGGCAACCAATGCCGCCATGATTTTGTCCAAGCCAGCGCAAAAATCCCCACGTGATTTAGCCGCTATTCTGGTAGCCGAATTTGCCAAAATTGATGGCGTGGTTGGTGTTGATATTGCCGGGCCGGGATTTATCAATTTACGTGTGACACCGATTTTATGGGCGCAGCAAATTACCGACATATTCGACAGCGGCTTGAATTATGGGCGCAGCATGATCGGTTCAGGCGCGCGGGTGAATGTTGAATTTGTGTCGGCAAACCCAACCGGCCCCTTACATGCAGCGCATGCGCGCGGCGCGGTAATTGGCGACGCATTGGCTGGTTTGATGGAGTTTTGCGGCTGGGACGTGACCCGCGAATATTATATCAATGATGCTGGCGGTCAGGTGGATGTGTTGGCGCGGTCAACTTATCTGCGGTATTGTGAGGCATTGGGGCGCGATATTGGCCGCATTCCCGAAGGGCTGTATCCCGGCGACTATTTAAAAGATGTCGGCGCCGCGCTCGCCCGGCAAATTGGCGAGCGTTATCTGGACAAAGCTGAAGCTGAATGGCTGGATGATGTGCGGGATTTTGCAATTGATCGCATTATGCAGGTGATCAAACAGGATCTTGTCTCGCTTGGCATCCATATGGATGTGTTTTCGTCTGAACGCGCGAATGTCCAGTCTGGCGCGGTTCAGCATGCGATCGACCAGTTACAGGCCGGTGGGCATCTTTATACCGGGGTTCTGGCACCACCAAAAGGCAAAGAGCCCGAAGATTGGGAACCGCGTGAACAATTGTTATTTCGGGCATCTGATTTTGGCGATGATACCGACCGACCGTTGCAGAAATCGGATGGCAGCTGGACTTATTTTGCCGCCGATGTTGCCTATCATCTGAATAAACTTGAACGCACCAAGGGCCAGCTTATTAATATTTTCGGGGCGGATCATGGCGGTTATGTGAAACGCATGAATGCTGCTGTTGCGGCGCTGTCCGGGCAACAAAACATGCTCGATATCAAGCTATGCCAGCTGGTCAATTTGCTCGATAACGGTACCCCGGTTAAAATGTCAAAGCGGGCAGGCACATTTGTTACCGTGCGCGATGTGATTGATACTGTTGGCGCAGATGTCATTCGCTTTATCATGCTGACACGGCGCAATGATCAGACGCTTGATTTTGACTTTGCCAAAGTGACCGAACAGTCGCGCGACAATCCGGTGTTTTATGTGCAATATGCGCATGCCCGGGCCTGTTCAGTATTGCGGCAACGCGAGGCCCCGGATCATGCCGATCTGGCATTGCTGACAGCGGAACCGGAGCTGGCTTTGTTAAAGCAATTAGTCAGCTGGCCGAAACTGGTTGAGTCTGCGGCAATCGCGCATGAACCGCATCGTATTGCGTTTTATTTGGTGGATCTTGCCAGCCATTTCCACAGCCTGTGGAACGCTGGCCGCGACAATCCGGCATTGCGCTTTATCATTGACGATGATCAAGCCACCACCGATGCGCGGCTGATGCTGGTCAAGGCCACAAGTTTGGTTATTCGCACCGGTTTAAATATGCTATCGATTGATGCGCTGGAAGAAATGTAGTGAGGCAGAATGGAAAGCGATAGCACACAGACCAACAAGTCGAAATGGGCTTGGTTTGCTTTTGGCGCCATTGTCATTGCATTGGCAGCAATGGTTGTGGTCGTTGTCTGGCCGCCGCTGTCGCTGAAAACGCCAACTGATGTGATTGTTGTCAAAGCCATCGACGGCGCAATAAAAGTAAAGCCAGCGGATCCAGGCGGAATGACTGTTCCGCATCAGGGTTTGCTTGTTATCGATTTGCTCAAAAGCGGTGGGGCTGATACCGGGGAAGTTGAGACCTTGCAGCCGCGCGCATCAGCACCCGAACCGCCGCCAATATCTGCCGGAAAAACCGATAGTGCCGCCGCTGACCCGGCACCAGATTCTGCAACACCGGCTGCGCCAGATGCACCAGATGCGGCAGATGCGGGTTCTGAAAACGCTGCGGCAATACAGAAAAAAACAGTCAAAGCGCCATCGGTAAAACCGGCCACGAAACCAGCCATAAAACAATCAGACGGGCCGGTTTTTGTGATTCAGCTGGCGGCGTTTCGCAGTGATGAAAAGGCCAATGAAATTGCCAGCTTATTGTCTGAAAAACATAGCTCTCGGCTGCAGGGGGTGCGGCTGCAAACCATGCGGCTTGATACCGGCAGTAATGGCGTGTTTTTTCGCGTGGTGAGTGCGCCCATGTCACGGGCCGAGGCAGAAAACACCTGTACCAAGCTGCGGCGGGCGGGCCAGGATTGTTTTTTACGTAAATTCGTCGCGCCGGAAGGCTGAATTTTCGCGCATGTTTAAGGTAGTTTTAGGCATATGACCGAGACCGACGCACAGTCATTTGAACATGACAGCATGTCAGCTGAACATCTGTCTCAGCCAGAGCAATTGGCGCTTTTCGTCAATCTTGACGGCTTTGAAGGGCCGATTGACCTGTTGCTTAATCTGGCGCGTGAGCAAAAGCTCGATCTGAAAAAAATAGCGATCTTGCCGCTGGCTGAACAATATCTGCAATTTATCAATGATGCACGCGACATCGATCTTGAAATTGCCGCCGATTATCTGGTGATGGCCGCATGGCTGGCCTATCTGAAATCGCGTCTGTTGCTTCCCGACCCGGAACCCGAGCAAAATGACGAAATTATCGATATGACCGACGCGTTACGCTATCAGCTTTTACGGCTCGAAGCAATGCAACAGGCGGCAAAGCGGCTGCAATCGCTGCCCAAACTGGGGCAGGCGCGGTTTGTACGGGGCGCGCCTGAACAATTTGCCAGTAGCAGCGAGTCTGTCTGGACGGCCTCGCTTTATGATCTTTTGGCCTGTTATGGAGACATTCAGTCAAGCGGTGAGGCCGAAACACTTACCATCGCTGCAACGCGGCTCTATTCTGTTGAGGAAGCATCCAAACGCCTGCGGCATTTAATCTCGAGCATGGCTGACTGGACCGTGTTACAAAATTTCCTGCCGCCGGATCTGTCAAGGCCAATGGATGTGCGATCAGCGACAGCGTCGCATTTTGTCGCCTCGCTGGAATTGGCGCGTGAAGGTGTGCTACGACTGCGGCAGGATTCACATTTTGCACCTATTTATTTGAAAACAAGAGATCAGGCATGACCGGTTTGGACTCGCTATCAGACTATGCAGCTACATTAGAAGCCGTCGTGTTTGCATCGGACAAGCCGGTGCGCGAGCGTGATTTACAACATCATCTGCCGGATAATCTGAATGTGGCCGACATTATGGCCGTGGTGATGCAACGCTATGATGCCAGCAGCGGTGTTGAACTATGCCGCATCGGCGATAGCTGGGCGTTTCGCACCAGACCCGCTGTTGCCGAACGGCTGCAGCAGCATAAAACAGTGGAACGGCCGCTGTCGCGGGCGGCGCTCGAAGTGCTTGCCATTATTGCCTATCATCAGCCGATCACCCGCGCTGAAATAGAGGAAATACGCGGTATTAGCCTGTCCAAAGGCACGATTGATATTCTGTTGGAACTGACCTGGATCAAGCCGCGCGGCAGGCGCCGCACGCCGGGGCGTCCGCTGACCTGGGGCACCAGCCCGGCATTTTTGGATCATTTTGGATTAAGCGACATATCTGATTTACCGGGGATGGATGATTTGAAAGCCTCTGGTTTGCTTCGCAAAGGACAAATTCTGGGCGCTTTGATGGATCATAATGCCGATGATGATCGTGATGATGCAGATGATGATGATCACAGTGATAATGACAGTGATGATTACGGGGATGGATTGGCCGGGGATTTCCTTGAAGACGCCATGCTAGATGCGGGATATGATGGAGAAGCCGATGCTTGAATTCGATCATATCATGCATGCCTATAATGGAACGCCATCGGTCGATGGGATCAGCTTTTATGTGGAACGCGGCGAAGTCGTGTCGCTGTTGGGGCCATCAGGCTGTGGCAAAACAACCCTGCTGCGGCTTGCGGCTGGCCTCGAAAAACCGCTTGGTGGTGCGATCCGGCTTGATGGCAGTACCTTGTCCGATAGCCAGATGACTATGCCGCCGGAACAGCGCGGTATTGGCTATATGTTTCAGGACTATGCGTTGTTTCCGCATTTGACAGTGTTGCAGAATGTCACCTTTGGCCTGCCCAACCGGGACAGCGGAGCGACCCGCCGTGGGCTTGATGTGCTAGAGCAGGTGGGAATCGAAAATGCGGCAGACATGTATCCGCATGAATTATCTGGCGGCCAACAGCAACGGGTGGCACTGGCACGGGCATTGGCACCAAATCCGGCGGTGATCCTGCTTGACGAACCCTATGCCGGACTGGACAGCCGGCTGCGCGAGCGCATTCGTGACGAAATGCTGCATGTGTTAAAAGCCGCTAATGCTGTGGCATTGATGGTGACACATGATGCCGAAGAGGCGATGTTCATGTCTGACCGTATCGTTGTTTTACGCGACGGCAAGGTGGTGCAGTCCGGCCGTCCGGTGAATCTGTATTGCCAGCCTAACAGCGCCTTTGTTGCTGAATTTTTTGGCGAAGTGAATCGTGTTGAGGGCACAGTTGCAAATAAAAAAGTGACCACGCCACTCGGTGATTTTGATGCACCGGACGGGCTGCATAATGGGCATCAGGCTAGTGTGATCATCCGGCATGAAGCCTTGTTCATTGATCCGGGAAATGATGGTGTCATTGCCGAGGTAATGGAGTCACGTTTGCTTGGCCGGGCGTCACTGATCCACCTATCTGTGCCGACGGGACGCGATGAAATTCACCTGCATGCGCGTATTCCGGGGCTGAATTCAATCGAGGTCGGCAGTCAGGTGCGGGTGCGGGTTGATCCAAGCCAGGCGTTTGTTTTTCAGGCTGGTGCGGCGACAGATTGACACAACCGTGACATTTTTCAGCGTCTGTTCCGGGCACCGGTATTTTTATAGGTAATTTCTGGTGCTTTTTGGCTTCGAATGCTTGTCGATAGCGACAGCGCTGTCTATAGTGCTGCAAAGTGCGCGGCTGCATTGGCCGAACGCACCAACGAATTATTATGAGGAGCAAAAGCATGTTTGGCGGTTCATTTAGTATACTGCATTGGATTGTGGTGTTGGCAGTCGTCTTGCTGCTGTTTGGCGGTCGCGGCAAGGTGTCAGCCATCATGGGTGATTTCGGCAAAGGTTTGCGCAATTT
>Ga0255765_1004605_pt1 | contig 13669 bp, 10 predicted proteins | sample 041ome_8_FD_179965 | JGI IMG/M metagenome (GOLD analysis project Ga0255765, IMG submission 179965) | Coastal salt marsh microbial communities from the Groves Creek Marsh, Skidaway Island, Georgia - 041407BS metaG (version 2) | ecosystem: Environmental > Aquatic > Marine > Intertidal zone > Salt...
ATCTTGTAGATTTTAAAAACGGTGCGCAGCCAACTGGTGTTGATAATATTGAAGTAGCCTTGATGACAGGTCGTGGAAGAAGTTACGGCCTTGAAATGCAATTGGATAAAAAAATAGGTCAATTAACGGGCTGGGTTGCCTACACCTACAGCCGATCTCAATTGCAAGTTGATCTTGGGTCCACACCAGATGAATGGATTAATCTAGGAGAATGGTACTCCGCTGCTCAAGACAAACCGCACGATTTGGCAATTGTTGCTGCCTACGCATGGAAACCTAATATTAGCTTCTCTGGTTCATTCATTTACCAGACCGGAAAACCCTATACCTACCCAGAGGCAAAGAGTGAATTTGAAGGTATTATTTACCCCTTCGCTCTAAGCCGTAACAACAGCAGAACACCTGCCTATCACCGCTTAGATTTGAGTATGGACATTGCTATTCCTAATAAAAAAGACCGCGATTGGAAAGGCAGTTGGAATTTAGGTGTATACAATGCCTATGCACGAAAGAATGCCTTTAGCATTTACTTTGAGGAAGAATTAGACGCTACCGGCAATCCCACTGGACAAACAAGAGCCACACAACTTTCCATATTCGGAACGGCCATTCCCACAATTACCTATAACCTTGACTTTTAAGACATGAAGAATTTAGCCCTATTTAGTCTTTTAGCACTCGTATTCATCTCATGTGAAACGGATGTTACAGATAAAGTAAAAACAGACGCCTACGACGGTGCCTCTTTAATTTCAGTTAGCGGATCAGTTACCGACCTTGCCGGCCAAGGCACCTACTTAGACCTAGCTATCAGTTCGCCGTACCTTGAAACTACCGATGCTGCAAGCATTTCTGGCGCCGTTATTGAAGTTTATGAAAATGATATTTTGGTGAGCACCTTAAGTGAAGTGGCACCGGGACGATATGAAGATTCAACGCTGCAAGCTGTTGTTGGAAACGGATATAGATTACTTATTGATGTGCCAAGTGGTTATGGTAATGCAACTGGTATTTGGGAGAGCACCACAGATGTCGTAAACGCACCTTTTACCTTCTTAAGTCCCATGTTTCCAATTATGGAAGACGATAGTAGCTGGGTAGATTTTAGAACGGGAGACTCCGTGTATTATGCTGATGCCGATTCCTGTTACTACAGTCCTTATGCACTATGGAATGACCCAATTGGCAGAGGCAATGCGTACTGGATTAAGAACTATTGGACTACCAAAATTTATGCGCCCAACGGTTTAATGGGACCGTTTACTGAAGAGACTACGGAGAAAAGCTTGAATTCAAGTATCAATATTTTTAATGATGACCAATTCATTGAAGGTACTCAAGTAAGCCGTTTCAATTTTATTGGCCCGCCGTATACTGTATTCCGTGACACCCTTATTAGTCTGGCTTATGAGACGCGAACCATCAGTGCAGGTATGTACGATTATCTAACAATAATGGCCAACAATATTAATGGTGGAGGATTGTTTAGTGTGCCTTTTAGCCCACAAATTGGAAATATTCGTCGTCAAGACGACACAACTGTTTTTGGATTGGGATATTTTTACGCAACTTCAGTTAGATTTGATAGCGTAACATTGTTCCACCCATTCTAATGGATAAAATTCACTGGGCCAGCCAATGGCTGGCCAACCAAAATGTTGACGAACGCTATATTGAGTGGATTGCGCTTGGTATAGATTTCCTATTGTTGGCATTACTTTCCTTAATTGCCGACTTTCTTTCACGCCGCATTCTAGTCAGCATTATTCACGCTGCTGTTAAACGGACAAAAGCCACTTGGGACGATTACTTTTTTGAGCAAAAGGTTTTCAAAGGAGTCGCTCACTTAGTACCTGCGGCCATTGTCTACAATAGTCTCCATTATGTTTTGAGCGATGTGCCACGAATGATTCCGATTTTCGAAAAAATCGTTGTGGTTTACATTATCGTGCTCTTAGTTACCTTAGTGAATAGAACCCTACGTGCTTTAGAGAATTGGCTAAGTCAAAATGAGAAGTATACCAATACACCAGTTCGCACGATTTCGCAAGTGGTCCGTTTACTCGCTTTTTTTGGGGCTGCCATCGCGTTAATTTCAATTCTCACCGGAACATCTGCAGGAGCTATACTCGGTGCCTTTGCCGGGACAACAGCTATACTGATTTTAGTATTTCAAGACAGCATAAAAGGTCTCTTGGCAAATTTCCAAATACATATGTATGATCTAGTGAAAGTGGGCGACTGGATTACTTTTTCTAAATACGGTGTAGATGGGGACGTTCTAAGTATTGATCTTACCACGGTAAAGGTTCAAAATTTTGATAAAACCGTGAGCACCGTACCAGCTACAGCCTTTGTACAAGACAGCTTCGTCAATTGGCGAGGAATGTCTGAAAGTGGTGCTAGACGCATCAAACGCAATATCCATATTGATATCACCTCTATTCGCCATCTTGACGAAGGATTGATGGATGCTTTAATGGAAATAGACCTTATCAACCCGTTCATGGTTAATCGTCAAAAAGAAATTGACGAATCCAATTCGAAAAAAGAATCTAAGGGTGCTAGTTTACTTAATGGTCGAAGACAAACCAATATTGGCTTGTATAGAAAATACATTGAGTTTTATTTAAGGAACCATGCTGATATCAATAATGAATTCACCTTAATGGTTCGTCAATTACAACCTACTACGGAAGGAATCCCTGTTGAGGTATATTGCTTCACAGCAACAACAGAATGGTCACTGTATGAGGGAATCATGTCTGATATCTTTGATCACCTATATGCCGCAACCAGGCACTTTGATTTATCCCTATATCAGAAACCTACCGGAGCGGATATAAGGGCTTTTCAAGCAAAATAACAAGCAGCTTAAACGCTCTTTTGTGATGAATTAACAGGCGAAGAAAGCTCTAAGCTTCCGTCTCTTCCATATAACTTTCAATGGGCTCACAAGTACAGATGAGGTTTCGATCTCCATAAGCATCATCCACTCGACGAACTGTTGGCCAAAACTTATTTTCACTAACGAAGGATAGTGGAAAAGCTGCTTTAGTTCGAGAGTATGGGAAATCCCATTGGTCGCTACAAATCATGTATTGGGTATGCGGAGCATTTTTCAAAACATTGTTCATAGGCTCTGCTTGATTTCCCTCTATTTCTGAAATCTCTGCACGAATACTTAGCATCGCATCACAAAAACGGTCCAGCTCAGCTATACTTTCACTCTCTGTTGGCTCCACCATAACGGTTCCCGCGACCGGAAAGCTAACTGTAGGTGCATGGAAACCGTAATCCATTAATCGCTTCGCAATATCGGTTACCTCCACGCCTGCGTCTCGCTTAAACGGACGGCAATCTAAAATCATCTCATGTGCGCAGCGGTTATTCTCACCGGTGTACAGCACATCGAATGAACCCGCAAGTCGTTCTTTGATATAATTGGCATTTAGAATAGCATATTTTGTGCTGTCCGTAAGTCCTTCACTACCCAACATTTTGATGTATGCGTAAGAAATCAATAGAATTAATGCAGATCCCCAAGGAGCCGCTGAAATACTCGAAATACCTTGGGCACCTCCCATTTCTATAACATCATGTTTTGGTAAGAAAGGTGCTAAATGTGCGGCGCAGCAAATTGGCCCCATTCCAGGTCCTCCACCTCCGTGTGGAATCGCAAAGGTTTTATGCAAATTCAAATGACAAACGTCTGCGCCAATGATTCCAGGAGAAGTTAGTCCCACCTGAGCATTCATATTTGCTCCGTCCATATATACTTGACCGCCGTGACTATGAATAATACTTGTAATTTCCTTGACACTGGCTTCAAATACGCCGTGTGTTGATGGATAGGTAATCATCAATGCACTTAAGTTATCACTGTGTTGTTCGGCCTTTGAGCGGAGGTCTTCTACATCAATATTACCCTTTTCATCACAGGCTACAACAACCACTTTCATTCCAGCCATCACCGCTGAAGCTGGATTTGTTCCATGCGCTGAAGACGGTATCAATGCTATGTTTCTTTGATCATCACCATTGGCCTGATGGTAAGCTCGAATCACCATTAAGCCCGCGTATTCTCCTTGCGCGCCCGAATTAGGTTGCAGGGACGTTGCCGCAAAACCTGTGATTTCTGATAAATCTTTTTCAAGCTCCTTAATCACTTCCATGTATCCAGTGGCCTGATTGGTAGGAACAAATGGATGTAGGCTATTCCAAGAAGAATTAGACAATGGTATCATTTCGGAAGCCGCATTTAGTTTCATGGTGCAGGACCCCAAAGAAATCATGCTATGATTCAAAGCCAAATCTTTTCGCTCAAGCACCTTTAGATAGCGCATCATTTCAGTCTCACTGCGGTAGCTATGAAATACTTCGTTAGTCATAAAGGCGGTAGAGCGCGACAATGACGAAGGAATGGCCGTTTGCAAATCGTCCATGGTAATTTCAACTGCTTGCTCCGCTGCAGCAAAAACCGCTATTATTTCGGCAATATCCGAATCGGTAGTTGTCTCATTTAGAGAGATTCCCACTGTTTTTGAATCAAAATAGCGAAAGTTAATTTCAGCATCCTCTGCCAAAGACCTTAGGGTAGAAGCATCGCTCACTTTTAGGTGAACCTTCAGCGTATCAAAGAAGAATTCATTGGATTGTTCAAGATTCATTCCTTTCAAAGCAGCGTTTAATGTTGCTGTCCTTAAATGAATGGATTCGGCAATATCCATTAATCCTTCTGGTCCATGATATACCCCATAAGCACCTGCCATGACTGCAAGCAATACTTGAGCAGTACATATGTTTGATGTTGCCTTATCCCTTTTAATATGCTGCTCACGAGTCTGTAAAGCCATGCGCAACGCGGGATTGCCATCGGTATCAATGGTTCTACCAATTATTCGGCCTGGAATATGACGCTTATAACTTTCTTTAGTGGCAAAATATGCTGCATGAGGACCGCCATAGCCCAACGGAATACCAAAGCGTTGGGTTGTACCCACCACTGCATCTGCGCCCCACTCCCCTGGAGGAGTCAACAATGTTAATGACATCAAATCCGCAGCCACTACTAGCTGAATATCGGCCTGATTGCACTGAGCAGCAAAAGCGCGGTAATCTTCAACCGATCCGTCGGAATTGGGGTACTGAAGCATTGCGCCAAAGAAATCATCTGTAGCCTCAAATGAAGAATAATCACCAAATACTAATTCAACACCTATGGGTTGCGCTCTTGTTTTTAATAAGGTTATACTTTGTGGAAACGTATTTTGATCAACAAAGAATTTATGAGCACCAGTTTTTTTCTTGTTTCGCGGCATAGCACCAAAGAACATGCTCATAGCTTCAGCAACTGCCGTAGCTTCATCCAATAAAGAGGCATTGGCAAGTTCCATACCTGTAAGATCTACTACCATGGTTTGGTAGTTCATCAATGCTTCCAATCTGCCCTGCGCTATCTCAGCTTGATAAGGAGTGTAGGCAGTGTACCATCCTGGATTCTCCAAAATATTGCGCTGAATTACCCCTGGAAGCACGGTAGGATGGTAACCCATACCAATGTAGGTTTTAAATATCGAATTCATTTCGCCTAATGCTGCAATATGTTCACCAAATTCAGCTTCAGTCATGGAATCGCTTAAATCTAACTCCTTTTCGGCTCGGATTGCTTTCGGAATAGTTTGTTCTATGAGTGTATCAATAGAGTCTAGGCCAATAGTGGACAACATTTGATCCACGTCAACGGCTTTAGGTCCGATATGGCGATAGGCAAATGAATTGCGCTTCATATGAGGGTTTATTTTAGAGTGTAAAAGTACTAAACACGTTAATTACATGATGTATTTTTAACACCTAAGAATGAGAAGAAGTTTCAACCGATTTATAAACAATTTTGTAGGGTTTTTACGCCTCTTTGTATACGCTAATTTCTGGGTTGCTGGGGCTGTATATGCGCTAACCAAAATCACAGAAACGGCCGTAAACGCATCCAAGCCATCATTGGCCGTACTGAACGCGTCTGGTACTTTAGTCGTTTACGGTTTTGCACGGTATTTTGAAGGTCCTTCCATAGATGGTAGCAAGTCCAAAATAACCTCCTGGCGCTCTAAGATGCCCAATCTGACCAAACTAAGTATAGTTGGTGGAGCGGCTTTTAGTATTCTAGAGCTCTTTCGAATAGGTTCACAAAATCTCTTTCTAAATTATCTTTTGGGCTTTGCTATAGCCCTGCTCTATCCACTTCCTTGGATTTTGAAAAAAAAAGGCGGTGGGTTGCGCTCCGTACCTGGATTAAAGCTTTTTGTAATCTCATTAGTTTGGGCATTTATTACGGCCTATGTACCTGCTATCTGGAACGGAGATAATGGCATTTGGCTGTTTATTGAGCGTTTCTTTTGGACTATGGCACTTACCATACCTTTTGATGTTAGAGACGTTAAACTAGATAGTCATTCCATAAAAACACTTCCGCACATCATAGGAGCGAAAAGCAGTATTTATGTCGCTCATTGTGCAATTTGGATGAGCTTTTCTCTGCAGGTTCTTGTTTTTGCAATGCCCTTGATATCCACCTTTGCGGTATACCTAATATTTGGAACGGTCATTCTTTTGGCACGTGGGGAGCGAGGAGATTTATACTACAGTTTTTTAATTGAAGGGCTGCCCTGGCTACTTTTCGCGCTAATCACCCTTTTACCCTACCTTTAAGCACCGATTTTTGAAGCATGAACGTACTTGACAAAACGTATTCACAGGAGTTAGATTCAAAGGACTCATTAGCAAAATACCGTAAAGACTTTCATATCCCCGTCTTTTCAGGCAAACAGGCCTTGTATTTTACTGGGAATAGCCTAGGGTTGATGCCCAAATTGGCTGAGAAGTATATGACCGAAGAGCTAGAAGATTGGAAAAAATGGGGTGTGGAAGGGCACGTCCATGCGAGAAGGCCTTGGATGCCATACCATGAATTTTTCTCTGAAAGTCTTGCTAAAATAGTTGGTGGAAAACCTGAAGAGGTGGTCGTGATGGGATCATTGACGAATAACCTTCACTTACTTATGGTAAGTTTTTTTCGACCAAAAGGTAAAAGGACAAAAATTCTTTGCGAAGCCAAAGCATTCCCTTCTGATCAATATGCATTGGCATCTCAGTTAAGGTTTCATGGACTAGAACCAAGTGAACATTTGATTGAAATTGGTCCACGCCGCGGTGAACATCACATACATCAGGAAGACATACGCTCTGCATTAGACCAATATGGTGACCAAATTGCCATGATGATGATTGGAGGCGTAAATTACTATACAGGGCAAGTCATGGATATGAAAAACCTCACTGCGCATGCACAATCCAAAGGCATCATTGTAGGATGGGATCTTGCCCATGGAGCAGGAAATGTGGAACTACAATTGCACGATTGGAATGTGGATTTTGCTGCATGGTGTCACTACAAGTACATTAACTCTGGCCCTGGTGCCACAGCAGGATATTTTATTCATGAGCGTCATCACGGGCAATCTGAAATCCCTCGATTCGAAGGCTGGTGGGGGCATGACAAAGAAACTCGTTTTGAAATGCCTGATACCTTCAAGCCCATTCCTACGGCAGAAGCATGGCAACTTTCAAACGCCCCTGTAATGGCCATGGCTCCCCTAAGAGCTAGCCTTGATCTTTTTGAACAAGCTGGCTTCCATAACTTAAGGACCAAAAGTGAGAAACTAACAGCGTACCTTCAAGAAGTACTTGAATTTATCGCCATAGAAACAGCCAGTAATTTTGAAATAATTACTCCAAGAAAGGAGCGTGGTGCTCAGCTATCATTGTTGGTACACGGTTATGGAAAGCCCCTATTTGATCATCTAACGGAGCAAGGAGTCATTGCAGATTGGAGAGAACCCAATGTTATACGCATGGCACCTGTTCCATTGTACAATAGCTTTGAAGACGTTAGAGCTTTTGGTCAAATCTTGATGAATTACCTCAACACTAACCGAGCATGAAAAACATCATCATTGTAGGCGCAGGACTAGCGGGATCCTACATGGCTTATGCCATGGGTAAAAAAGGGTATCGCGTTCAGGTATTTGAGAAAAGACCTGACCCTCGTAAATCCAATTACGGATCCGGAAGGTCTATTAATCTTGTTGTAAGTCATAGGGGCTGGACAGCTCTTAAATACGCGGGCATAGAGCAAGATATTCGTGAAATTGTTGTCCCTGCCTACGGTCGTCAAATTCATGATTTAGAAGGCAACGAAAGTTATTTCGCTTATAACATTGAAGGTAAAGCAATCCACAGTATCAGTAGAAGTGAATTCAATAGAAAACTGGTAGAATTAGCCGAAGCATTGCCTAATGTGACCATAACTTTTGATTCCAACTGCCATCATGTAGATTTTAATAAGGGCATAGTCCAAATGCAGCAAGGGGAACAGTCTAATACATATACAGCTGATCTCATTGTAGGTGCAGACGGCACCGGTTCATCGGTTCGTGGAGCTCTAATGAAGCAACCACGTTTTAACTTTAGCCAAGAATTTATAGACAGCGGATACAAGGAAGTTCACATCCCTGCAACGCAGGATGGATTACCCCAGCTAAATATTGATGCATTACACATTTGGCCTAGGCAAGAATTCATGCTCATGGGATTGGCCAATATGGACAATGGCTTTACCGGAACTGTATTTGCGCCTTTTGACGGTGAATTTGGACTAGACAACCTTCCAAAAGGGGAAGACGGAATTCGCTATTTTCAAAAATATTTTAAAGATGCTATTCCGCTTATTCCAAATTTAGCAGAACAATGGGAAAGCAATCCAACCTCAGCTCTGGCTTGTATTCGATGTAACCCGTATCACTGGGGTACGAATACCATGTTAATTGGTGATGCCGCGCATGCTACGGTCCCTTTTTACGGGGAGGGCATGAATGGCTCTTTAGAAGATGTCCGCGTATTCTTGGAACTTTTAGACGAATATGGTCATTCCAACATGAAAAAGCTTCTAGAGAAATACACGGAGCTTCGCGTTCCAGCGGGAAATGCACTTGTTGATTTAAGCTTAAGGAATTTCATTGAAATGCGCGATTTAGTTGCCGATCCTAAATTCCAGCTTCGCAAGAAAATTGAACGTAAAGTGCAATCGAACCATCCGGATAAATGGACTCCTCTTTATACGCTTGTAAAATTCACAAACATACCCTATCAGCAAGCTAAAGAAGAAGGTGAACGTCAAGACGAAATCATGGAGCAAATCTTAGCGATGGAAGGTATTGAAGAGCGTTGGGATAGCGACAAGGTAGAGCAAGAGGTACTTAGAAGACTTTAGATACTACCTCATATAGCCCTCCTAACTATTCCAATGAAGGGGTGTCATTACTACTTTTAAACACAGTAACCTTAAAACCAGGATTGCAGTTCTCAGCTTTAGCATCGTAGCCTATAGTTTTTAAGATTCGCAGTGCAAATGGAATTAATAGAAACGCCAAATGTGAAGATTACGACTATAAAAGCTGGCGCTACCAAAAACCAAACTATGTCTTTAAAACCTGTTGGACTCATCCTATTATTAAGTACATGCATGAAATCTAAAGTTATAGACTTTATAGATTGAAAGGATTTTATAAAAGATTCTATTACCCTCATGTTAAAACCCACCCGTGTTTATCCATACTACCTTGCCTTGAGGTGGATGATTTTTTAGCCAAAACCATAGTTTTGCGTTGTAGTTGCGATCAAGCTGAATCCCAGTTTTAGACTGAAATTTTTCAGATTCAGCAAGTAATTCAAGTGTCGTTTTTCCAAAGCCGCCAAAGGACTCGTTTACCCAGTTCACTGCAATTCCTTTGGCTTCTGCATATGTGCATACTGAATTCATTTCATTCTCTGCTCCACGAACCGCACTGATAACATGTACCTTTGTTTTCTCATTTTGTGACATTGCCGATAAAATGCCAAGAACCGTTGCCCCAGTTCCCGATGAAATGATGAGATGGTCTGGTGAGCATTCTTTTTTGATCTCATGCCAAATTTCCGCACAGCCTTCAATAGTATGGCCTCCAGCGCCGCCCTCTGGAAGTACAATGGGGTGATTGGGTATGTTTTGGACAAGCTCATCACCAATTTGCCAATTTCTCTCTCTTAACGCGCGATATTCAGAACGAGAAATAAAGTATAGTTCCATACCATGCTCACTGCAGTATTTTAAAAATCTATTACTCTTTGAATTGAGCTCCTCTCCTCTTACTATACCAATGATTTTCATTTCGTGCAACTTGGCAGCAAGGGCCGCTGCTGGAAGGTGATTGCTGTATGCACCACCAAAGGTAATGATGGTTTTGGAACGGTCTATTTCCCTAAAGAATCCTTTGAGTTTACGCCATTTATTTCCTGAAATGATGGGGTGAATTAAATCATCGCGTTTCATCCATAAATCCATGCCTTCTATTGGAAGTTTTTGGAGTGGTGAGGGCAGGTTAGAAGGAAATTGATTCGAATCCATTATTACAAAGGTACGGTGATGTAACTTTGGTACTACCCAAATGCTGTAAAGACGATGTTTAAAAAGGAGTTGGACCCGGAGGATTTTTATAAAACCGAAGAGGGGTATATCGTGTTTACTAAAAAGTACCATCTTAAGCGTGGACATTGCTGTCAAAGTGGATGTAAACATTGCCCTTATGGTTACGACAAAGGAACTCACAGAGTAAATAAAAAAATAACATGACCACTTTTCAAGAAGAGATTGTCGCAGGTATTCCTGCACTATTACCGCCGAAGAGGATCGTAAGTAAAGAAGTAAATCGAGCGCCAAAGCGCAAGGACATTTTGACGGCGAATGAAAAGCGATTGGCGTTGGAAAATGCGCTTCGTTATTTTCCGCAGGAATGGCATCATGAACTAGCGCCTGAGTTTTTGAGCGAACTGAAAGAATACGGACGTATCTACATGTATAGGTTCAAGCCTTCTTACGATATGTATGCACGCAGTATTGAAGACTATCCAGCAAGGACAAAACAAGCAGCTGCCATCATGCTGATGATTCAGAACAATCTAGATGTTGCCGTAGCGCAACACCCTGAAGAACTTATCACCTATGGTGGGAACGGCGCAGTATTCCAGAATTGGGCGCAGTACCTTCTGACCATGAAGTACCTCAGTGAGATGACTGAAGAGCAAACTCTACACATGTACAGCGGTCATCCCATGGGTTTATTCCCTTCCACTAAAGACGCTCCGCGTGTCGTGGTTACTAATGGAATGATGATTCCAAATTATAGTAAACCGGACGATTGGGAAAAATTTAACGCTCTCGGGGTCACTCAATACGGTCAAATGACAGCAGGTTCTTACATGTACATTGGCCCTCAAGGAATCGTTCATGGAACTACCATTACTGTATTGAATGCAGCAAGGATAAAATCTAAAGGAAGTCCAGAAGGTAAATTGTTCGTCACAGCGGGTTTAGGAGGTATGTCTGGCGCTCAGCCAAAAGCAGGAAATATTGCCGGAGTAGTAAGTATTACGGCAGAAATTAATCCAAAAGCTGCTTACAAACGTCATGAACAAGGATGGGTGGATGAAATAACCACCAAAGCCGATGAAGCCATTGACCTTGCCCTTAAATTCCAAGCGGAAAAACGAGCAAGGAGTATTGCCTATATAGGGAACATTGTGGATTTGTGGGAGCGTATGGTAGAGCGTAACATACATGTGGACTTGGGCTCTGATCAAACGTCTCTGCACAATCCTTGGGCAGGCGGTTATTATCCTCAAGGGCTGAGTTATGCGGAAGCTAATGACATGATGGCTAATGATCCAGAAGCGTTTAAAACGCGTATACAGGAGACTTTGAAACGGCATGTGAAGGCAGTAAACGCCTTAGTTGAAAATGGGATGTATTTCTTTGATTACGGGAATGCATTTTTACTTGAAAGTTCGCGTGCTGGCGCGGAAATCATGGATGAAGACGGTGAGCACTTCCGCTATCCATCCTATGTTCAAGACATCATGGGGCCAATGTGCTTTGACTATGGATTTGGCCCATTCAGATGGGTTTGTGCGAGCGGGAATCCAAAAGATTTAGATACGACAGATGCGATCGCTGAAAAAGTCTTGGAAGATTTGAAAAAAAATGCACCGGAAGAGATTCAGCAACAGATGGATGATAATATTCGTTGGATCAAAGGAGCCAAGGAGAATGAATTGGTTGTAGGGTCTCAAGCACGAATATTATATGCAGATAGTGAGGGCCGCATTGAAATTGCTCGGGCATTCAATCAAGCGATTGCCAAAGGAATTATTGGTCCAGTAATATTAGGGCGCGACCATCATGATGTAAGCGGCACCGACAGCCCTTACCGTGAAACATCCAACATATATGACGGCTCAAGCTTTACCGCAGATATGGCCATTCAAAACGTCATTGGCGACAGTTTTAGAGGTGCTACTTGGGTGAGTATTCACAATGGCGGTGGCGTGGGCTGGGGCGAAGTCATCAACGGCGGGTTTGGAATGCTCTTAGACGGAAGTTCTGTTGCGGAGCAGAAATTAGAGAAAATGCTCTTATATGATGTAAATAATGGAATCGCTAGAAGGTCTTGGGCAAGAAATAAAGAGGCTATATTCGCCATTCAACGAGAAATGGAGCGCAACCCAAATTTGAAGGTTACCGTTCCACGTCTTGTCAATGAAAACACTTTAAATAACTTGGATTACTAACATGAAAAAAATAGCCATTGCCTTAATTGGCCTAGCACTTTTGGCAAGTTGCAAACAGCAAACCGCGGTAGAAAACACAGAAAGTGGAATTCGCTTAGCCTACATTAGAATTGATTCATTACAAAGTCAATACAAGTATTTTGAGGAGTTGGCCTTGGAGTTAATTGCAGAGGAGCAGGAAATAATAGAGGACCTTCAACGCCGTCAGCAATCGTTGCAGGAAAATATTGAACTCTACCAACAAGAGGCACCTAAGATGAACCAACGCCAACGAGAGGCGAATGAAGCAGATTTAATGCGGGTTCAACAACAATACATGCAGGTGGAACAAGCCGCGCAGGCGCAGCTGGTGAAAAAGCAACAAGACCTCACCAAAATGATGCGGAAAGACATGGATAAGGCGATTGTTGTATTAAAAGATGAATTAAATCTTGATTTCATTCTTCTTTACGAAGAAGGTGGTCAAATCATTTATGCAAATACAGATTTTGATATCACTGAGCGCATGGTAACAATGCTCAATGAAAGTAGAGAAAACCCGGCATCCGAAACTGCTCCTGAAGAAGTAGTTTCAGATTCTTCTACTAAAGACTAGGAAATAATAATTTATACAAGAAGCCCGGGTGAAAACCTGGGCTTTTTTTGTGCCTGTTTTTCTAAAGATAATAGCGGAATCCAAATGCCCCGCCCACGCTGTATGGAACTTCACTAAGACCAATATCTGCCTTGTTAATTGGCAATGCAGACAAACGAAATTCTCCTCTTACAGTACACACCAAATTGTTCGCGATAGTAAATTCATTACCAAGCGCAAAACCAATTGTACCGTTAAACCCTTTATGATATTTGATTGTTGATCCGCGTTGATACATGGTTCCCAATGCGCCTAAAACATCATCATTTTGAAAGTCAACTCCTTGAATTGGTGAATCTTCCCCTATCCAATTAC
>Ga0255765_1004614_pt1 | contig 13647 bp, 10 predicted proteins | sample 041ome_8_FD_179965 | JGI IMG/M metagenome (GOLD analysis project Ga0255765, IMG submission 179965) | Coastal salt marsh microbial communities from the Groves Creek Marsh, Skidaway Island, Georgia - 041407BS metaG (version 2) | ecosystem: Environmental > Aquatic > Marine > Intertidal zone > Salt...
GCAAACAGAAGTGATAGTTATCACAGGCCCTGAATCCTCGGGGAAGACCACGCTAGCCACTCAGCTCTCAGCTCACTGGAAATCCCCTTGCGTAGCAGAGGTCGCAAGAAGCTATCTTAAAGATAAGGTTTCTTATCAGAAGTCTGACTTATTAGAAATTGCCAAACAGCAGTATGATAAAGAGTCAAATATCCTATCTAAACAGCCAAACCGAATGGTATGTGACACCGACCTGTTAGTAGTGATGATTTGGAGTGAGGTGAAATACGGAGACTGCGATCCTTGGATATACGACGCATTTGAGAAATGCCTTGCAGAGGAGAGAGCGAGCAGAAGCTATTATCTGTGTGATTCAAATATTCCTTGGCAGGCTGACCCGCTCCGAGAAAACCCAACTAATCGTGATGAACTGTTCAAGCTCTATCTTCAGAAGCTTAAAGAATATGAGCTGAGTTATACGATAGTAAAAGGTGGTCCTGAGGAGCGATTTAATCTAGTGCTAAACGCTAGCGAATCTTTACAACTCATTAAGCCTCTAACACAGCTCAAGCTTTAAAGGAAAATCACCAGCGCTATAAGGGACGACCACTCTGATCAGCCTTTTCGACGCCTATTCTTGCCAACCACCAGTCTGTTTCAGCGCTTCATGTTCTGTTTAAAACTGGGGAGGTTCCCATCAACTGGTGACCAAGGATGCGCAGAAGATTCCCATATATTGACGTCTATTTTCAGCCAAGAGGCGTCGTCTAGACTGCCTGCCTTAATAAACATCATATCTTTCATTTCCTCAATGCCAATTATCTGACTAAAAACTGGAGAGCCGCACCGTTCACAAAATCCTCTTTCAACGACTGCTCCATCTGTGCCGGTTACAGAAAAATATTTCAATACACCTTCAGTTGACAAAGCCTGTTTGGGAACAAATGCAATCGTCGCCTTGCCAGATCCTGTCGACTTCTGACAGTCTCTGCAATGGCAATGAATCCCTGACTGTACTGCACTACGATCAAAAGAATACGTAAATTGCCGACATAAACATCCACCATGTTCAATATTTTCACTCATCACAACACCTATTGAATCGATCGGAATTCATCACTATTTTAAGTTCGAATAATCTGTCGAACTCATCATATAGGCTTCTATCGATAGTGGAACAGCGTATTTCGCTCGCAGCTCTAGCCATTCTGGGTCCTTAGCAAAATCGCTAAATACTTGGTCTCGATGCGCTCTATCTCTATAGGCTAGCATCCAAACTAACGTATTTGGATTATCTAACCGCTGCCAAGTCGCTATAACCTCAGCACCATGCTTTTCAAACAATGCAACTTCACGCTCGCGAAAGCGTTGATGGAGATCGTCAATCCCTCCTTTACCGTCAACTGCCTCTTCAGCCGTATACATCCTTAGTTCAAAGCAACGCGCGTCGCTTGCCACATTTTTTGAGAACGCTTCCGACAGCTCGCCAGCAGGTCCACAGGGCTGAGGCGCGTCCTGCGCAAAAGAGAGGTTCACGAAGCCTAGCGAAAACATCAAACAACATAAAAAATTCTTCACGATTAACTCCTTATTTATTTCAACCACCTTTACTGGGGGTGGTTGTTAATTAATAGCCTGTCATTTAAATCAGTTAAACGCTTTTATACGTTAAGCTAATCAGGATAGTACTTCATTGATAACTTTGAGCATTGATTTTGTCCAGACAACCTTAGCGGTTAAACTCACGTCATCATTAAAATTAACTAGCAGCGAAGCCGATGAAAAGCAAAAAATTAGCACCCACTAGCGCCAGTTCTGGTCCGAGCTCTCATATCTACTTTTCTCAACGGCTGCGCCTGCACTATGTCGACTGGGGCAATCCTGAGGCTCCTCCCATGCTTCTCATCCATGGCGGACGCGATCATTGCAGAAATTGGGACTGGGTAGCTGAGCGCTTTTCAAAAGATTACCACATAATCGCGCCTGATTTACGCGGCCATGGCGACAGCCAATGGGAGGCGAGCGGCAATTATGCCCAGATAAGCTATGTTTATGATATTGCCCAATTACTTCAACAAAAGAACATGACCGAAGTCACCGTTATTGGACACTCCTTAGGCGGCGCTATAGCGCTCATGTATACAGCTCTGTTCCCCGAACGAGTTAAAAAACTAGTCGCGATAGAGGGCATGGGGCCCTCGCCGTCATTAGCGGCAAAGCAGGCGGAAATCTCAATCAATGACCGCGTCCGCAGTTGGATCGACGATATGCGAAAACTTTCGGGACGCTTGCCCCGTCGTTATGACACGCTCGACGATGCGTTTAACCGTATGCGCGATGAAAATCCGCACCTGTCCGAAGAGCAAGCGAGACATTTGACGCTGCACGGAGCCAACCAAAATGAAGATGGCACCTATAGCTGGAAATTCGATAACTACGTACGCGTATTCTCCATGAGCGGCCTGCCCAATGAGGAGGTTAAGAAAATGTATGGAGCAATCACCTGCCCCACGCTCCTTATGCGTGGCGAAGAATCATGGGCATCAGACCCAGTCGCAGATGGGCGCACACAATGCTTCAACTGCCCGATTGAGTACCGATCATTTGCTAATGCAGGCCACTGGGTTCATCACGATCAGCTCGATGCTTTTGTCACTACGGTAAATGAATTTCTAGCCAAGTAGTGAAATAACTCCTATCCAAAAATCTAAGCCCATCACGGCAAAGCGTAGGCGACAAGCTCCGCGGGACTGCCGCTACCCCCGACAAAAAGTGCGAGGTATTGCTTTCCGGCATGTTCATAGGTGAACGGCAGACCTATTTGATTTGCTGGTAATTGGATTTCTGCAATAAGCGCACCGGTTTGCTTGTTGATCGCTCGCATTATGGGCCGCGCGTCGGCGGTACCGTTCCCTTCGGAGACAAACAGCAGTGTTTTCGTAAGCAAGGTCCCCGAACGAGTCGGTACACCGGTGTCAGGAATATCAACGCCTTCGAGCAGAGGATGATTTGCGATTCGTTCAGGTGTGGCGGCGTTCGCAATCATCCATAGATGCTCGCCGCTATTCATATCTATTGCAGTGATTCGGCCGTAAGGCGGCTTAACTATTTCAAGCCCCTGTATTCGCGGAACGCGCACACCAAACCCCTGACTCAACGCGATATCTGAATCTGGGTTTTTAGCAAGCGTCAGCATTTGTAACTGGGTGCGGGAAGGCACGTATAAAATTCCTGTCTCGGGATCGATTGTCGACCCTTCCCAATTGGCTCCCCCTGTTGACGACGGCAGGCTTAACAGCCCCCTCGTTCCATCGGCCGCATCGGTGAGCGAGGGTGGTGTATAAAGCTCAGTGCTCAGACGAAAGCCCTGTGTTGCCTCAATAGCCAGCGCTCGTAGCTCCGGAGTCCAATCAAGCAAATCGTCTTCGGTAACCGTTTGTCTATCGAAAGGCGCAGGCCGTGTTGGAAAGGGCTGCGTGGGCGAATACCATTCACCAGGCACATCGCCCGCGGGCACGGGACGCTCGACGATAGGCCAGATAGGCTCACCAGTGAGACGATCGTAGGTATAAACAAATGCCTGCTTTGTCACCGACATAACAATCTTGCGGCCATTGGGCAGATCGGCAAGCACGGGCGCCGCGGGTACGTCCCAGTCCCAGATGTCGTGATGGATCTGTTGGAAATGCCAGCGCCTTTCGCCGGTTTTAACGTCTACAGCGACTAAACTGCTCGAGAATAGATTCGCTCCGGGGCGATCGCCACCATAATAATCGCCGGTAGGGTCCTCTACCGGCAGATAGATAAGCCCGAGCTCGGGATCACCAGAAATTGGCGCCCAGACCCCAGAGTTACCAGTAAATTCTACCCCTTCGTCAAGCCAGGACTCATAACCCACCTCTCCTCGCTCGGGTATGGTATGAAAGGTCCAAAGTAACTCACCTGTGTGCACGTCAAAGCCACGGATATCACCCTTCACATTCGACTTTGCTCGCGGCCGTCCGCCCGTGCGGTGCGCTGCACCCACAACGATGACATCGTTCATCACAAAAGGAGGTGCCGAGAGACCGATGTCAGGATGAACAAAACGGGGGTCGTCTGCATTGCGTAATCCAACAAATAAATCCACCACGCCGTTTTTGCCGAATGTCGGGTCAAGCAACCCCGTTTTGGCATCGAGAGAGACCAGCTGATAACCAGGCGTTACGTCAATGACGCGTGTTTTCCCATTATTACTGTAAAAGGCGACCCCGCGGCCAGCGCCTTTGCGCGGCGCCTCTTCATAACGGCTCCCTTCCTGCGGACGCCAAAGCCATAATACCTGACCGGTCGTTGCGTCGAGTGCTGCCACATTGCGCGTGCTGCCTACATTCACGTAAAGCACACCGTCTATTTCGAGCGGAGTGGAGGGATTATTGAAATCTGTTGAGGGCCCGAAGTTGGACGTTTCAAATCGCCACGCGATTTCCAGCGAACTCACATTTTCGGCATTTATCTGATCGAGTGGCGAATACCTCTGAGAAAATTCATCGCCGTGATAGACAGGCCAGTCGCCCTGTTCGACGCTGGTTCCCGTTTGAGCATTAGCTGCATGAATAGCAAACAGGGCTAGGGTTAACGTGGTGCTTAACAAAGCTGTCAAAGCCTTCGACACTCTTTTTATTTTCATAACTCGATTTCCTCAGCAAGATTAACTGCAGATTGATATGGCCTGATATCAGATTAACGTGGCGTCCAGAAAAAGACCTCCCATTCGCGCAGAGGCTCTGAGCCTTCATAAAGTGGCTCATCTAGGGTACGTCCTGCTTTCGACGCCCATCGTTCCATCATCCTGAGACGCTCACCGGGCTCGGTGATTTCCGTCGCTCGCATCGCGAAGGTCGAATCGCCAATGCGCAGCCAGCCATCGCCTCCATCTTCACGGGCACGTTTAGCCCACAGACCACCATCGGGCCTTGTCGCTGTGATGACACCGTTATTCTCTCCCACCCAAGAAAGGTAATTGACGAACGGAGGAAAGCCGGTGAATTTCATCATCAGAGGACCCTGCACTTGTCCATTAAGGACACCAAAGTCCTCGAGTGGCGGAGTGTCCGTCCCGCCCATGATAATGCCTGGAAGGCGACCAAGACCTTGGTTGCTTAAATACGGCGCCGTAGATGCCCATCCAACGATAGCGACGACGACAACTGCTCCTGCTATGCGTCCAGCTGATTTAGCCATGCTCATGATTTAGCCTCTTATTTTCTTTTTGTTAGAGGTTCACTATATAGTGAAAAGGTGTAGAGAGGGAACCGTAAGTAAGCTTTCTCGGTTCATTGGCAGCGCTTACATCCCTCACCTAGCTCGCTCAGATTATCGCGCTGCGAATACTCTGGGTCAAAGCCCTGGTCTCCCTCGGCGTGTCTACACAACAGGGCTCAGCAGGCATAAAGGTTTGTATCTTTCAGGGCTGCGATAATGTCCAAAGCCCGTTATAGCATGCCGCTGAGCAAACGCTTTTTTAGTCTGTGCGCATCGCTGTTTACGTTGTACGCTTAACCTTCGCTTTCTAATCTTTAACTCCTAGTGAAAGGCTTTTTCGATGTTTCATCCGGCATTTATACGCTTTATCAATGACGAAGTTCTCCCACTCACGTCACTCGATGTGACAGCGTTCTGGGAAGGATTCGATGACCTGATACACGAATTTTCCGACGACACGAGAGCTCTCCTCGCTCACAGGTTAGAGCTGCAGGCAAAGATTAACGGCTGGCACGAGGCTAACCCTTCATTCAGCCAGGCAGATTATGAGCAATTTTTACGTTCGGTGGGCTACCTCCTGCCACCGATAGATGATTTCTCTATTAACACTAAAAATGTTGACTCGGAAATCGCGACCCTCGCCGGCCCACAACTGGTTGTACCTCTAAAAAATGCGCGGTTTGCACTCAATGCTGCCAACGCGCGTTGGGGAAGCCTCTACGACGCGCTCTATGGCAGCGACGTTATTGCCGACGATCCCGCGCACCCACGAAAACCTGGGTATGATCCCGTTCGTGGTGAAAAAGTTATCGCTCATGCGCGAATGTTTCTAGACTCAGCAGTCCCGCTCGAATCTGCCTCTCACGCCGACGCGACGAGCTACCGCGTCGGTGACGGCCTTATCATCGAGTTAACCGATGGGCACCAAACGCGCTTGAGAGATGCGACGCAGTTCGTTGGCTATTTAGGTGACGCCGGGTCACCTAGCTCGGTTTTGTTCAAACACCATGGCCTTCATATCGAGTGCGTGATCAACAGGGAGGGCAGCATCGGTCGCGATGACGTGGCGGGCATTAACGACATTAACCTCGAGGCCGCACTTACCACGATTATGGACTGCGAAGACTCGGTCGCGGCTGTCGATGCTGAGGACAAAATCGATGTCTATCGCAATTGGCTCGGGCTAATGACAAATACCCTAAGTGCAAACTTTGTCAAAGGCGGGACAACGCTTACGCGCAAACTAAATAAAAACCGAGAGTTCTTGGATCCCACGGGGAAGCCAATGATACTCCGCGGCCGCAGCCTTCTTTTCAATCGAAATGTTGGCCTGCTGATGACTAGCGAGCTGGCGCAGGACAACACAGGGCAACAAGTCCCTGAGCATATAATCGATGCCCTAGTGACTGCCCTCGTTAGCATGATAGACCTACGGAGCAACTCAGGTTATGGCAATAGCCGCACCGGCAGTATCTATATCGTTAAACCGAAACTGCACGGCCCCGCCGAAGTTGCGTTCACGTGTCAGCTTTTCACACGCATTGAGACGCTTCTCTCGCTTCCCCCCAACACCATAAAACTCGGCATCATGGATGAAGAACGCCGTACATCGGCAAACCTCAGACACTGCATATTCGAAGCACGTGAACGACTTGTGTTTATAAATACGGGGTTTTTAGATAGGACAGGAGACGAGATTTATACCAGCATGAACGCCGGTGTCTTTCCGCCAAAATCTGAGATTAAAGACCGCGAATGGATTCGTGCCTACGAGAATCGAAACGTCGAGATTGGTCTTGCCTGCGGACTTCAAGGCCGAGCGCAAATTGGTAAAGGCATGTGGGCAATGCCCGATGAGATGGCAGCGATGATGAGAGCCAAAATTGTACATCCTCAGTCTGGCGCCTCAACTGCATGGGTCCCTTCTCCAACGGCAGCCGTTCTGCATGCGATGCACTACCATTCAGTAGACGTAAAAGCTGCGCAGGAATCTGTACGCCTGCGCGCGCCTTCGACACTCTCTTCGCTCTTAACTATCCCGCTTCTCGATCAAGAATCGCCACTTGATGAAGAGAGCATAGCGCGCGAACTTGAGAATAACATTCAGGGCATTCTGGGTTATGTTGTGCGTTGGGTCGAACACGGCATCGGGTGTTCGAAAGTGCCAGATATTCAAAATATCGGTCTCATGGAGGATCGTGCGACGCTTCGGATCTCGTCAGTGCACATATCAAACTGGCTCAAACACGGTCTTTGTAGCGCCGAGCAGGTTATCACTGTAATGCAGCGCATGGCCAAGGTAGTCGATGAGCAAAATGCGAGCGACCCGTTATATAACCCTATGGCGAGTGACTTTGAGAAAAGCGCGGGTTTCGCTGCAGCAAAAGCACTGATCTTTGAAAACCCTACGCTGCCTAATGGCTATACGGAGCCATTGCTGCACTCGCATCGAATTATGTTCAAAGCCATGCAGCCTTAACGGCGAACTGCTCCAACTTTCTCTGGGAGGATCACTTCTCACTGTGTTGAGAAACGCATTAAACTGGGTCATCTTACAACGCATTCGAGGTCGCTATTTTGTCAACCTATCAATCGATGGACCTACCTAATCGGTCGAGTTACACCGACGAAGAAATGGCTTCGCAGGCAGACAGGTATTTCGAGTTCATAAAAACTCGACATAGCGTTCGCGAGTTTTCCTCCCGTCACGTTCCCAAAGAGGTCATCGAGTCGGCGATTCGCGCTGCTGGCACAGCGCCAAGCGGTGCGAATCATCAGCCCTGGCATTTCGTCTGCGTTAGCGATCCTGATATCAAACGTCAAATACGCGAGGCTGCTGAAATCGAAGAGCGGGCATTTTATGGCGGAAAAGCCGGAGACGAATGGCTTAAAGACCTCGCTCCGCTTGGTACCGATGAGAATAAACCTTTTCTCGAAACGGCACCTTGGCTAATTGCCATATTCATCGAGCGGCAGGGGAAGGATGCGCAGGGCAATAAACGCAAAAACTATTACATGCCAGAGTCTGTCGGTATCGCCACCGGCTTTCTGATTAACGCATTGCACGCAGCAGGACTCGCAACGCTAACCCATACACCTAATCCTATGAAATTTCTAAGCGAGATACTCGAGCGGCCCGACACGGAACGCCCTTATTTACTCTTAGTAGTGGGCCATCCCGCGGACTCTGCTACCGTGCCCTCAGCAGCTAAGCAGAAAAAGACACTTGGGGAAATCTGTACGTTCAGAGAATCTCAGCCTCAACGCGACTAAAATTGAGAGCATCCCTCTGTTTTTTGAACAAAAATTTAATGCTATCTTCGACCCATAGCGTCAACAGAAATAACACAAAAAGAGTACTCATCATGAAAATTCTCGTTATGGGACTACCCGGCGCGGGCAAAACGACTCTCGCCGCACAGTTGCACAAAAAGCTCAAAAACTGCATCTGGCTTAACGCCGACGAAGTTCGACAAGAAGCCGATGATTGGGATTTTTCTGAAGAGGGGCGACTCCGCCAAGCGCAGCGCATGGCTGACTTCGCTCAAGCCCAGGTAATCCAAGGCAAGCTCGCACTCTGCGATTTCGTTGCCCCCACTGCTAGCGCGCGCAAGACGTTCAATGCTGACTTTACAATCTGGCTAGATACGATCGATGAAAGCCGCTTTGAGGACACCAATGCCTTATTCGAGTGGCCAACCCAATTCGACCTCCGTCTTGCCGATTGGAACTATAGTCTGGACTCGATTATCGACGCCATCGAGGCAAAACGAAGCGCTTAGATGTCTGTATGAAGAAGGTGCAGGTGGTTCTCAAACTGGGTAAGGATATCGCTCATTAGCTCTTCCTTCGAATAACCCGCCACGTCGTACTGCTGCGCACCTTCCAAAAGGGTTACCTCTGCCCGCCAATAATTGCGTTCGGATTTTTTTGTCGGCAACTCAGGGAACGCAACGGAAGGCAGAGAGTACTCGCGCAGTTTAATTTCATAGAGAAAATCGAACTCTTCGCCCTGACCCGCCGTTAACCGAATCAAATTCTCTTCTTCTTCGATTGCCGCGTGCAAGATATTTTGAGTGGTCAACTGCGCTAAAACTTCCTCCATCGCCTGCTTTGCCGTGGTTTCCAGATAGGCCTGCGCCTCGCCCTCTTTGAATCGCCCCAGCATCGCTTTGAGACGTGATTGCCAGCCCTTAGAGCCGGCGGCAACGGGAACGCTCGATGTAGCAATGGGCCGAACACCTCGCACGGAGGGCTCGGCATGAAGCGCTTTCATCAAACCGTAGCACACTAAAATCATCACAATAATCAGCGGTAATGCGCTGCTAATGGCTGCTGTCTGTAACGCAGCAAGTCCGCCTGCAAGAAGGAGCGTAGCGGCGACAGCACCCTCAGAAACCGCCCAAAATATTCTTTGCCACACGGGAGGATTCTCCGCACCGCCGGAGCTGATAATATCGATCACCAGAGAGCCTGAATCTGAAGAGGTCACAAAAAAAGTCACAATCAGCATCGTTGCAAGTGCCGACGTGATTGCTGTTAAAGGCAGTTGCTCGAGCAGGACAAAAATTGCTGTGGGCATATTATTTTGCACAGCCGACGCCAAGCCCGCGCTCGATTCATGTAATTCCAGCCACAGACCACTATTACCGAATACTGTTAGCCATAGAAAAGTAAAACCTGAAGGAACGAGTAGCACGCCCAGAATGAATTCTCGAATCGTACGTCCCCGAGATATCCGCGCGATAAACATGCCGACAAACGGAGACCATGAAATCCACCAGGCCCAATAAAACAAAGTCCAATTCCCAATCCAATCGTTCGGCTCATAGGCATAAATCCGAAACGTCATATCGACGAGACCCGAAAGGTACATGCCAATATTCTGAATCAAGCTACTAAGTAACATGACAGTTGGGCCTGCAAATAAGACGAACGCCATGAGTAGCAACGCCAAGAGCAAATTCAACTCGCTTAGCCTCCTAATACCTGCATCTAACCCCGCAACGACAGAGACTGTTGCCGCACAGGTAATCGCTGCAATCAGTGCAACTTGGACTAAGACTGACACTGGCAAACCAAACAGATAATTGAGACCTGCATTTACCTGCATTACCCCGATTCCCAGCGAGGTTGCAACACCGAACATCGTGCCTAAAATGGCAAAAATGTCGACTGCGTTACCCAACTTACCGTGAATCTTTTCGCCAATAACGGGATACAGTGCCGAACGCAGAGTGAGCGGAAGGTCGTGACGAAACGCAAAATACGCAAGCGCGAGCCCTATAATGATATAGATAGCCCATGCGTGAAGTCCCCAGTGAAAGAACGTTACCTGCATCGCATTGCGTGCTGCGTCTATTGTGCCGCCTTCACCAATGGGAGGCTCTAGAAAATGCGTCATCGGCTCGGAAACGCCAAAAAACATCAATCCGATTCCCATGCCTGCGCTGAATAACATTGCAAACCAACTGCCGTAACTGTACTCAGGTTCCGAGTCATCCGCACCGAGTCGTAGATGCCCAAATCGGCTGAACGCGAGATAAATCACTAGCATAAAAAAGCCGGCGACAGAGCCCATATAGAGCCAACCGAGATTGGTAAGCAGCCAAGACTGAAGATCTGAAAATAAAAGCGACGCGTGCTCACTGAAGAGTGCGCCGTAGAGGCATACGGCAATAATAAGACCAGCAGAAATAAAGAATACTGGCTTATTCAAGGTCGACTCTGGTTCCTCGGGCGTCTCGGGATCCAGATTATTCCTTACTTGGTCTAGCATAATATTTCCTGGTTGATTCGTGCCTATTTCGGGATCGAATTGCGAGACCCTTCAGATCCACGCAGGTTCTTCTTTTTATTCATGGCTGAGGCAGCCTAGTGCGTCGCGCAGAGGCGCTAAAAACTCGTTATAGCTGCGCCATTGGTCTACGCCACTCTTGCTAATCGGCTGTCTAACTTGTTCCGAACTCGGTGTTCTGACACTGCGCTTATTTCGATAAAACTCAACGCATGCCTGTTCGAATGGCAGCCCACAGAAATCGAGAAGCTTACGCACCTCGCCTTCTAAATCATCGATAAGTTTTTCGTTCTCAATTCTATGCACAAAACCGGGAAGCACGTCGTCCCAGTGTGCCATCAGATCAACATAGTCTCGATAGTAGGTGCCCATGTCTTCGAGCGAATAGGTAAATTCCTGTCCTTCGGCGAAGAGCTGTTTAAAACCACTGAAGCAACAGGCCATTGGCCCGCGCCTTGCGTCTATAATTTTGGCATTGGGGAGAATCAGCTTAATGAGTCCAATATGACGAAAGTTATTGGGCATCTTGTCTATGAAAAAAGGTGCACCAGCACGATGAATCCTAGTCTGCTCAATAAATTCCTCGCCAAATTCTGTCAGCTGCGAGTGCGATAGTTGCGCTAGATTTGCCGGATAGGCTAAATAGTCATCTCGCTCACGTGCCAGTTTGCCCGCGCCTCGCCCTTGCCCGAGCCTGCGGAGCCTTTGCGAAAGCGCGAGGATGTTAGGCAGCTCGAGCGTTCCATCCACGAGACTATGTGAAGCGAGAATTTGCTCGACAAGTGTTGAGCCAGCACGTGGTAGCCCGAGAACAAACAGAGGGTCAGGGGCTGTGCAGCCCGCGCCCCGCTTGGATTCGAAAAGCTCACGCGTGCAAACTATTTTCTGCGCGGCAATATCCTCAGTCATCGAACTGGCACGATAGCGGCTCTGTGCCTTTTTGAGCGCATTGCCCTGAGCGTAATAGTGAAAAGACTCGGCGAAAGAGTTTCTGTCTTCGAAAGCCTTGCCTAAAGCAAAATTTATGTAGACGCGATCGTTATGCGCTAAGCGGGGGTGCGAGACCTGCTGCTGCATAGAAGAAACCTCGTCATCAGTAAACTGATAAACCTTAAGATTAGCGAGCGAATAATAAGCTTCACCATGACTCGGATTGCTGGCAAGGGCACGATGATATGATGCAACCGCTGCATCGTAATCACCCAGTGTTTTCTGCGCATGACCAATTGAAGTTAGTGTGAGGCTATCGTTCGGCAAGAAATCGAGTACGCGTGCGAAAAGCGTTAATGCTTCTTCGAAATCGCCGCTCTGCATTGCTTCAACAGCCGCGAGAGAAATAAATTGGGGGTTGTTCGGATTACTTGCGAGAAGTGCCTGCGCTTGCGTGCGTGCCTCGACAAAACGCTGACGTTTTCGCAAAGTCTGAATGTAGTCGATGTGAACCGGAATGTTCTTTGGCGCGAGATCATGCGCGCTAGCGAGTAGCGTTTCAGCGTCATCAAGCACGCCCAATCGATTGCCGATATCGGCAAGCAAGCGCATCCCTTCGACGTTAGCAGGATCTCGTAACAGATATTGCCTACACAAATCCTCGGCTTTGAGTAACTTACCCTGCGAGATTAAATCGACGACTGCCACCAGAGGTTTAGGCTGACTCAGTAGCTGCTTTAACTGCGCGCTTACCTGTTCGTGGAGTTGAGGCCGATCGAGTTGCCGCAACATCTGCAACTGCCCTTTGTAGCTCGCCTCTAACGCGGGATTGTAATGGCACGCCCAACTGTAGGCTCTGAGCGCCGACTCGGCATCGCCGCGTGCTCGATGATTATGCCCCTCTTCTTGATACGCGCGACCATGAGTAGGAGCACACTCGAGAAGCGAAGCGATCGTCGCAAGCGCGCTATCTGTGTCGCCTAAATAGCGCTGTGAGACAGCGATGAGATAAAGCACCTCTTCGTTGCGCGGGTGCTCTGAGCGCAGTGGCAGCAGCAGAGAGAGTGCCGTTGCGAACTCTTTGTTCGAAATAGCGCGACTAGCCCTTTCGATTGAAGCGGTCAACACGGCTGCAATCGCATCGCCTGCAGCCGATACTGCTGCGGGCTCAGAGGCTGTCGGATTTCGGATTTCACTCATCTCTTGGATCTTCGGCTCCTCCGCCTCTGACGCCCTATGTGACTCGCTCATGTTGTTTACTGTGATAACCGTTGCGGGTTGTCAGTACCCAATTGATACTCGTCGGTAATAGACGAGAACGAGAACGCCCCTGTTGCGGGGCGTTCAACTAACTTCTATGCCTAGAACTACTGAGTTCTAGAAGTCATAAGAGACTCTAACTCCCATCGTTCGCGGTCTCACGTAGTTCACGCGGTCCCTATCGAAGTTATACGAACGGGCTATTTCGGCACGTTCATCACTGAGGTTCTCGGCAAAGAATTCAGCCGACCAGGAATCTGAGGTAACACCAGCGCTGAATCCAAACAGCGTCCAGCTGTTCAATTTATCGCGATTTATCGACACGATATCACTGTAAGATGACGCCGAATGGGCAATCTGCGGCATGACGTGTGCAACCATTCCCGAGCCAACACTCCATTCATAGCGCGCACGCAGATTCGCTTGACGCTCCGGCG
>Ga0255765_1004626_pt1 | contig 13613 bp, 10 predicted proteins | sample 041ome_8_FD_179965 | JGI IMG/M metagenome (GOLD analysis project Ga0255765, IMG submission 179965) | Coastal salt marsh microbial communities from the Groves Creek Marsh, Skidaway Island, Georgia - 041407BS metaG (version 2) | ecosystem: Environmental > Aquatic > Marine > Intertidal zone > Salt...
AGAGGAGATGGAAAAGAGGGAGAAGATATTACAGAAAACTTAAAAACAATAAGAGATATCCCGCAAAAAATTTCATATAAAAATTTTCCGTCTGAAATAGATATAAGGGGGGAGGTATTTATAAAAAATAGTGATTTTGTTACACTCAACGATAGATTTGCTAATCCCAGAAATGCTGCCTCTGGATCATTGAGGCAGAAAGATCCAAAAAAAACTGAAAAAATACCATTGAAGTTTATTGCATATACTTATGGTTTTGAAAATGGAATGAACTTTAAAAAACAAAGTGAATTTTTAGAGCATTTATCTTTATGGGGTTTTAAAACCAATCCTTTAAATAAAGTTTTGAAGGGAATAAAGAACTTAATGAAAAATTATACTGAAATAGAAAAAAAAAGAAGTGAAATTGATTTTGATATTGATGGCATAGTTTATAAAGTAAATGACTTTAAACTCCAAAATAGATTAGGATATGTTGCAAATGCACCAAGATGGGCAATTGCACATAAATTTTCTGCTAACAAGGGCGTTTCAAAAATTTTAGATATTGATATTCAAATAGGTAGAACAGGAGCTCTTACACCTGTAGCTAAAATAAAACCAATAAATATTGGAGGAGTTTTAGTATCAAATGCAAGCCTTCATAATGAAGATGAAATAGATAGAAAAGATATAAGGATAAATGATTATGTGGTTGTTGAAAGAGCTGGTGATGTAATTCCACATATAGTTTCGGTTGAAATTAATAAGAGAAGTAATGATACAAAAAAATTTCTATTTCCAACTTTATGCCCTTCTTGTGGCTCAAAGACTATCAAGGAATACAACAATATTACTAAAAAAAAGGATGCGGTAAGGAGATGTTCGAGTGAGGGCTTTGAATGTGAAAAGGTTGCTATTGAAAAAATTAAACATTTTGTTTCTAAAGAAGCCTTCAATATAGATGGTTTTGGAAAAAAAATAGTTGAAAAATTCTGGGATTTAAAGCTTGTTCGTTATCCGCAAGATATTTTTAAACTAGATTATAGCAAAATAGAAAAGCTAGATGGGTGGGGAGATTTATCTGTTAATAATTTAAAATACTCGATAGATCAAAAGAAAAAAATTTCTTTAGATAGATTTATTTATGCGCTAGGCATTAGACATATTGGTATTGAAACTGCCAAACTTATTTCAAGACATGTCAAAACTTCAAAAAATTTTTTAAATCTTCAAAATGATAGTACTTTAACTGAAATTGAAAATATTGATGGAATTGGTGAGACACAAATTCAATCTATAAAAAAGTTTTTTTCACTAAAAATTAATAGACTTATCCTTAAAGAGTTAGATCAGGTACTTCAAATTGAATCCTTAAAAAAAATTACAAATGATGGATTGCTAAAAGGTAAAACTTTTATGTTTACAGGTAAACTTTTGAACATAAGTAGATCTGAAGCTAAAAATTTAATTGAAAAGAATTCTGGATCCTTAGTAAGCAATGTATCAAAAAAATTAGATTTTTTAATAATTGGTGAAAAACCCACAAAAAGAAAAGTTGAAAATGCAAAAGAACTTAAAATAAAAATTATTACTCAATCTGAATGGTTGAAAATGTTAAATTTGACTAGCTAACCATTTTTTTTCTTGGTTATTTAAGTAAGGTGAAATTTTTGAGTAAACTTCCATATGATATTTAAAAAGATAATTTTTTTCTTTTTGAGTAAGTTTACTAAAATTTATTAAATCTTTTTCAATAGGAGCAAGAGTCAAGTTTTCAAAATAAAAATTTTTATTAGTTTTTTTAGCATAAACTAGATTTTCTATTCTTATTCCAAATTTGTTTTCTTCATAATATCCTGGCTCATTACTTATTATCATGCCAGGTTTTATTTTAATTGAATTATATTTAGAAATTCCTTGAGGGCCTTCGTGAACATTTAAAAAATAACCTACACCATGTCCGGTGCCATGCCCGTAGTCTAAACCTTTATTTCTTAAGAATTTCCTAGCATTAATATCAATTTTTTTTCCAATATTAATTTTATTAAGGTTAGTAGTTGCAACAGCTATATGGCCTTTAAGCACATCAGTAAAAATATTTTTTACTTTTGAACTTTGTCTTGAAAAGCAAATGGTCCTTGTAACATCTGTTGTTCCATAATTATATTGTCCTCCTGAGTCACATAAGAATAAGTCTTTGGGCTTAATTACTCTGGTGTTATTTTTTTTAGCCCTATAATGAACGATTGCAGCGTTTGGTCCAGTGCCAGCTATTGTGTTAAAACTTGGAAATATATAATTTTTATTTTTTTTTCTAAATGTTTCTAATTTATTTTGTGCATCAACCTCTGTTATTTTTTTTTTATTTATTTTTTTTATCCAAAACAAAAATTTTGTTAGCGCCACCCCATCTTGAATATGTGTTTTAATGGTATTGTCGATTTCAACCTTATTTTTGATCGATTTTAGATAATAAGTTGGATCATTTTTTTTAAAAACTTTAAATTTTTTTGAAAAAAGTTCTTCAAATTTTAATGAGCAAGACTTTATATCTAATAAGATCCTTGAACCTGATAATCTCTCATTAATCTTATAGAATTCTTTAGGTTCTAATATTTCATTGATGTTTATAATTTTTTTTTTTATTAAAATCTTTAATTTTTCTTTCGGAGCTATTAGAATTCTTTTTCTATTACGGCTTATTAGTAAATGTGAATTTGGAATAGGGCTTGTTGGACTATCTTTGCCTCTAATATTTAATAGCCAAGCTACATTTTCAGGGGCTGAAACGAATATATGATCAAGTTTATTTTTTTTTAAAAATTCAATTATGATATTAATTTTCTCTAAATGGCTTTGGCCAGTTATTTGTTTATCAAGTGGGTAAAATTTATTAATTTTTGATTTTTTATATTTTATAATCTTATCTATAAGATTTTCTTTTATTACTTTAATGTTTTTTCTTGGAAAAATTTTTTTAATTTGTTCACTAGTAAATAGAGCAGGGTCTAAACCGATTGTAAGATTTTTTATTTCCTTAAAATCAAATATTTTTTCATAATCACAAATTTCAAACTCTTTTTTACTCTCAATTTTCGCTTGTATTGTGTATCTACTGTCTACAAATAAATAATTTTTATTTTTTAAAATTATTGCATATCCAGCTGAACCAGTAAAATTTGTAATTTTTTTCAGTCTATCTTTATTGGCATGTTCAGAAAAAAATTCATCATTTTTAGGAATGATATATCCGTCTATGCTATGTGTATTAAATAATACTCTAAGCTTTCTTATTAAATTTTTCATTTAATTCTTTTTTGATATCTTATCCAACCAGGACTTCTGACGCTATCTTGACTGTCAATTTCAAAATCTTGATTAAATTCAAAGTCTTCAATTTCATTTTTATCCTCTTCAAAAACAGAATTTTTTTCCAAATAATCACTTGGTAATTCATCAATAAATCTTGATGCCATGCTGTCGATCCAGTCCCCTTGATAAAACCTATTCATTGAGAACGATATTAATGCTTTTTTTTTAGCTCTAGTAACTCCAACGTAGGCAAGTCTTCTTTCCTCTTCTAGTCCATTTTGTCCTTTCTCCTCAATAGATTTTTGGTGCGGAAATAAACCCTCTTCCCATCCAGGAAGAAAAACAACATCAAATTCAAGTCCTTTTGCTGCGTGCATAGTCATCATGTTTACTTTTTGACCTTCCCAGTCCTGATCAATTGCAGTTGCAAGAGAAACATGTTCTAAAAAACTCTCAAGATTATCAAATTCCTTCATTGCACTTAGTAATTCTTTTATATTTTCAAGACGATTTTCATTTTCAACATCTTTTTTATTTTTTAACATTGCCGAATAACCAGACTCATCTAAAATTATTTGTAACAACTTTACATGGTTAATTTTTTTTATTTCTAAATCATTTCTCCATTTTGAAAGAGAATTTAAAAATATCGAAAGTCCCATCTTGGTTTTTGGTTTTATCAAGTTTAGCTCAATCATTTTTCTTGAGGCAAACTCAAGGTTGGTAGATTCTTTTTTAGCGAATTCATGTATTTGTTTAATTGTGTTGTCTCCAATAGATCTTTTTGGATTATTCACAATCCTTTCAAAAGCCAAATCATCTCTATGTTGGTGAATTATTCTTAGATAAGCGACACAATCTTTAATTTCTGCTCTTTCATAAAATTTTGTTCCTCCTAATATCCTGTACGGTAATCCAATTTTTAAAAATCTTTCTTCGAATTCTCTTGTTTGAAATATAGCTCTTACAAGGATAGCAATATTGTTTAATGAATATTTTTTTTTAATTTTTTCAATCTCATCTGAGACACCAACTGCTTCATCTTTTCCATTTTTATAACAATTTAAATTAATTAAATCACCCTCTTCCATTGTTGTTTTTAATGTTTTGCCAACCCGATTTTGATTATTGGATATTAAATGTGAGGCAACAGATAAGATATTTTGTGTAGATCTATAATTTTGCTCTAGTCTGATTACTTTTGTGTTTTCATAAATTTGATCAAATTCTAAAAAATTTTTTATCTCTGCTCCACGCCAGCTATAAATTGATTGATCATCATCTCCAACACAACAAAGATTTTTGTTTTTCTCAGCTAATAAATTTAACCATCTACTTTGTATGTAATTAGTATCCTGATATTCATCTACTAAAATATATTTAAAATTTCTTGAATATATTTCTCTTATATCTGCGTTCTTTTCTAGAATTTTAACTACATGCAAAATTAGATCACCAAAGTCACAGGCATTTAAGTCACTAAGCTTTTGTTGATAAATTTTGTAAACAGGCAATATAGTTTTTTCATAAATATCTTTATTATTAACAATTACCTCATTAGGATATTGTCCTTTATTCTTCCATCTATCAATTATTGCAAGAATATATCTTGGAGCTAGTTGTTTAATGTCAATGTTTTCAGCTTTGCAGATATTTTTAACCAATCTTATTTGATCGTCTGCATCTATAATTGTAAAATTTGAATTAAGGTTAACTGCACTTGCATGCTTTCTTAATAATTTTGCACATATTGAATGAAAAGTTCCTAACCATGATAATCCAGTTGCACTTGCTCCAAGTATTGAGCTTACCCTTGATTGCATTTCTTTAGCTGCTTTATTAGTAAAGGTGACGGCTAAAATTTGATTAGGGTATGCTTTTTTTTCCTTAATTATATGGGCTATTCTGCTAGTTAAAACTTTGGTTTTACCAGATCCGGCACCAGCCACTATTAATAAAGGCCCCTCTAAATAAGTAACAGCTTCTGTTTGAGCTTCATTCAGGTTTTTAAGATAATCTGCGTTTACCATTCTAATTATTTATTTATAAGAATTACTCAATGTCAAAAAAAAATATATTTATTAAAAAAATTTCAAATTTATTATTATCAATTAACAACAAAATAGAAAGTTTTTTTAATTTTTTACAACAACTAAGATTTAATAAAAAAAAATTTTTAGATAAAAAAATATTTATTTCTTCAGCCGTATTAGTTTTTAGTATTTTTGTATATTTAATATTGCCTACATTTTATGACAAAAATGAGGTTAAAAACCAAATAAAAGATAAGATATTTCAAAATTACAATATCAAAATTAATTTTATTAACGAGCCCAAATACGGCTTATTTCCAAAGCCACATTTTTTAATAGATAACGTTGAAATTGAATATAATTCAAAAATTATATCAAATTCAAAAAAAATAAAATTTTACACATCAATTAAAAATAATTTCAAATTTAATGACATTAAATTTAATGATTTAAATTTTTTAGAAACAGATTTTAGAGTCGACATATCAAATTTTAATTTTTTTTTTGATTTATTAAAAAATAAAATTTCCAATCAAAATATAAAGTTTATTAAAAATAAATTATTTTATTTAGATCAAAATGAAGAAGTAATTTTTTTTTCTGATATAGAAAAGTTAGATTTTTTATATCAAGAAAATTCTATTAATGAATTAGTGTCACAATGGGAGATATTTGCCTTACCAGTTGGTTTAAATATTAAGCATGATATTTCTAATAATAAAATTTTAAATCAAATTAAAATTAATCAATTAAGATTGAATATTGAAAATGAATTCAATTATACTGAAAAAAATTTAGATGGATTAATCAAATTAAATTTTGCAAATAAAGATCAAATAATTAACTATAGTTTGAAAGATAATACTTTAAGTTATAATTTAAACGATCATAGCATTAATGGTGAAGTTAATATTAAACCATTTTATCTCTCATCAAATCTTATTATCAATAATGCAAACTTTAAAGATTTCTTTGAAAAAAATTCAATTTTAATAAGCTTAATTAAATCTGAAATTTTTAATAATAAAAATTTAAATGGAAATATAAGAGTTTCACTAAAAAAGTTAAATGATCTTCGCAATATAGATTTAGTGAATTTTGAAGTTATGCTTGAAGAGGGTCAAATATTGATTGCAAACTTAAATTTCATATTTAAGGACTCTGCAATTTTTAATTTTAATAATGTAAATACTATAAATGAGGATAATAAGTTAAAATTTATTGGTGATATTCAGATAGTTTTTAAAGATATCCAGAAATTTTATAATCATTTTCAAATTGAAAAAAATAACAGAAAAAATATTAATCAAATTAATTCGAATTTTATTTTTAATTTTGATGACCGGTCGTTTGAGCTTAATGAATTAAAAGTTAGTGGGGTTGATAATGAAATTTCTGATCAAGACTTAAATCAGTTTAACTCTGATAAACAGAATATTTTGAATGAGGTATTATTTAAAAATAAAGTTAGAGACTTTTTTAAGATAATTAGCTTGGAGTAATCATTTTTTTTGGATCAACTATTTTTTTATAATCTTTCTCATTAATTAGACCCGTCTTAAGTGTTTCAGTTTTCAAAGTAGTTCCATTTTTTAAAGCTGTTTTTGCTATTTTGGCGGCATTATCATATCCAATATGAGGAGCTAAAGCGGTAACTAGCATTAAAGAATTATCAAGATGACTTTGAATTCTTTTTTTATCGGCTTTAATTCCCTTAACACAATATATAGCAAAATTTTTTGTACTATCAGATATAAGATCAATTGATTGAAGTATATTATGTGCAATCATTGGTTTAAAGACATTCAGCTCGAAATGACCGTGACTCCCGGCAATTGTAATACCATTATGGTTACCGATTACTTGTGCGCATACCATAGTGACAGCTTCACATTGAGTAGGGTTTACCTTTCCAGGCATAATTGATGAACCTGGTTCATTTTCTGGTAAAATTAACTCTCCATATCCTGCTCTTGGTCCAGATCCTAAAAACCTAATATCATTTGAAATTTTCATTAAAGCAACTGCGCAAGTATTTAAAGCACCTGAAAAGTTAACAATAGCATCATGTGCTGCAAGTTCTGAAAATTTATTTTCAGCAGGTTTAAATGGAATTTTAGTAAATTTTTTTATTTCACTAACTATTTTTTTGTCAAAATTTTTTTTTGAATTAATGCCTGTGCCAACAGCAGTTCCACCTTGTGCTAAATAAAAAATTTCTTTTAAAGCAATTTCAATTCGATGAATAGATTTTTTCAATTGTGAATGATATCCAGAAAACTCTTGTCCCAAGGAAAGAGGGGTGGCATCTTGCAAATGTGTTCTTCCTATTTTGATTATATTTCTAAATTCAATTGATTTTTTTTTTAACTCTTTTTCCAAAATCTTTAAATTAGGCAACAGTTTTTTTAATGTTTCAGTAGCAACTGAAATGTGCATTGCTGTTGGAAATACATCATTAGTGGATTGTGATTTATTAACATGATCATTTGGGTGTACAGGTTTTTTAGTTCCTTTTTTACCACCTAAAATTTCAATAGCTCTATTAGCAATTACTTCATTGACATTCATATTGGTCTGAGTACCCGAACCAGTTTGCCAAACTTTTAAGGGGAAATTATCATCATGTTTTCCTATTATAACTTCATCTGAAGCTTTGATTATAGCTTTTGCAATTTTATTATTTATTTGTTTGTCTTTTGAATGAACTAAAGCCGCAGATCTTTTAATTATTGCTATAGATTTGATTATTGAGATATTGACTAAAATTTTACCAATATTAAAAAACTTATTTGATCTTTGAGTAGAAGCGCCCCAGTATTTATCATTCGGGACATTTATTGATCCAATGCTATCAAATTCTTTTCTTTGTTTCATTGATTAATTTCTAAATAATTAATAGTTATTAATATACATTAAACTTCAAAAAACCAATAGGAGGAATATGTCAAATTTTGATAAAGTTGGAACTTTTATGAAAACATTTGGTCAAGAAGTCAAAACTAAACCCTCATTAAGTAGTGATAAAATAAATAAACTTAGAATTGATCTGATAAAAGAAGAGCTTGAAGAACTAACAGAAGCAATGCAAAAAAAAGATTTATTAGAAGTTGCAGATGCTTTGACAGATATACTTTATGTAACATATGGAGCGGGCCATGCATTTGGTATTAATTTAGATGCATGTTTTAATGAAGTTCAAAACTCCAACATGAGCAAATTAGGTAAGGATGGAAAACCAATTTATAATGAGTCAGGAAAAGTTATGAAAGGGCCTAATTATTTTAAACCAGATTTATCAAAGTTTGTCTCTTAAATTTCCAATTTAAAATCTATAGCTGGGGCACTATGAGTAATGCTACCAATAGAAATTCTGTTAACACCAGTTTTTGCTATTGATTTTACAGTTTTTAAATTAACGTTTCCTGAAGCCTCTGTCTCATAGAAACCATTTATTATTTTTACTGCTTTTTTTAAATTGTTTGAGCTCATATTGTCTAATAAAACTCTATCAAATTTAAGACCCATTAAAGATTTTAACTGGTTTAAATTGTCTACTTCTACAGTAATTTTTTTTCCTTTTTTATTTTTAATAGCTTTTATAACTAGAGTTTTTAAATCTGATGAAGCAATATGATTATCTTTGATGAGATATTCATCACTTAAATTAAATCGATGATTAATTCCACCCCCTATTTTAACAGCATATTTTTGTATCACTCTTAAATTAGGTATTGTTTTTCTAGTACAGCAGATTTTTGTTTTTTTTCCCGCCAGTTTTACAAACTTATTAGTGATAGTTGCTATACCAGATATATGAGATAAAAAATTTAGTGCTACTCTTTCAGCAATCAAAATATTTTTTGCTTTTCCTTCAATTGTTGCAATCAAAGAACCTTTTTTTACATTAGAACCATCTCTTTTTTTTATTCTAAACTTTATTTTTTGATCAATTAAATAAAAAGCTTGTTTTGCAAATAATAATCCACCAATTACTGCACTTTGATTTGCTATAAGTTTAATTTTAATACTTTTGTCATTTTCAACCAAGCTTGATGTGATATCACCCGATGGATAAAGATCCTCATTCAGTGCAAGCTTTACAGTATTAAGGATAAAAGTTTTACTTAATTGAATTTTTGACACTTAGTTTATCTGCCAATAGCCACCATTTTTTCAACAGAAATTCTGGCCTTATCAATGGTTTCTTTGTCCATAATTATTTCACCAGTTTCGTTTTCTAGACAATCTAATATTTTTGGAAGAGTGATTTTTTTCATGTGTGGGCACATGTTACACGGTTTTATAAACTCAACATTAGGATTTTCTACTTGTATGTTATCACTCATTGAACACTCGGTAACCATCATTACTTTTTTAGGCTGATTATCTCTAACATAATTAATCATGCCAGAAGTTGAGCCAGCAAAGTCACTTGCCTCGATAACTTCCGGTGGACATTCAGGATGTGCAATAATTTTTATACCAGGATTATTTAATCGTATGTCCTCAATTTCTTTTTTATTGAATTGATCATGAACAATACAAATTCCTTTCCATGAAATAATTTCAACATCAGTTTGTGATGCAACGTATTTGGCAAGATAATCATCTGGTAAAAATATCACTTTTTTTACACCAAGAGATTTAACAATTTTTACAGCATTAGCTGAAGTACAACAAACATCTGTTTCTGCCTTAACTTCTGCTGAAGTATTCACATAAGATACAACTGGCACTCCAGGATATTTTTCTTTCAATAATCTTACATCTTTTCCAGTAATTGAAGATGACAGTGAACAGCCCGCATTCATATCTGGTAGTAGAACTTTTTTACTTGGGCTCATTAATTTTGCTGTCTCAGCCATAAAATGAACTCCTGCCATTAAAATTATATCCGCTGAAGTTTTTGATGCCTCAATAGCAAGAGCTAATGAGTCTGCAGAAAAATCAGCTACTCCATGATAAATCTCAGGTGTTTGATAATTATGAGCAAGTATTATTGCATTTTTTTCTTTTTTGAGTTTATTAATTTTATGAATGTAAGGTGCGTGTACTGACCATTCAATTTCAGGCATAACCTTTGAAATTTTCTGGTAAATAGAGTCAGTTGATTGTTTTACTTCCTGTGTAAAATCCATAAGAATATTTACCAATTTGAAAGATAGAAGTCATTCATTTATTATGGGACATATTGCGGTCGTGCTGAAATTGGTAGACAGGCACGGTTGAGGGCCGTGTGGACCTAGTCCATGAGAGTTCGAGTCTCTCCGACCGCACCAAATATGATTATTTATCAATCCAATCTGGTTTCTTGATATTTATTGAAGCTTCTTTTGTAGTAAATTTTAAACTCTGATCAAAATTTTCATCTAAATACTTAATCAACGCAAAAGGATATTCGTTTTCAATTAAAACTTTTCCAATTTCATTTTCATTATTAAAGATACTTTCACCCTCATATAATTTTCCCTCAATTATATTAATTGGCAACAATCTCTTAGAAAGTTTATTTTTTAATTTAATTCTTGCTGTATTTTCTTGGCCAACATAACAGCCTTTTTTAAAATCTATTCCATTTAATTCATCATAGTTACACTCAATTCCAAAAAGTTTGTTTTGTAATTTATTTAAGTCCTTTGGAACTATTCCCAGTTTGTGACTGTGAGAATAATACTCTTCTATATTTGCATCTTTCAAACCTAGTTTTTTTAAAGATAGATATAGTTTTTCTAAATTTATTATTAATCTAGCTCCTAAACTTTTATTTCTTGGGTCTAATAAAATAGGATCTTCTCTATATCTCAAGGTGAAACCCTCGTTATCTTTAGCATTATCTAAAGTTAAAAACTTTTCATAAGAAAATGCAGTTACAACAAATTCATTACTTAAATCTAAAATTTCTATTTTAGATCTCAATTTATAAATACTTAATTGTTTAAATAGTTCTTTGCTTTGATCTTTTTCGCAATCAATAAAAAAACCTGATTTATGTTTTATGATTATGAATTCAAATAAAAATTTTCCTTGAGGAGATAATAATGAGCCAAAGCAGCTATTTTCATCACTTACTTTTTTAATATCATTAGTGATTAAGTTTTGAAGAAAGTCCTTTACATCTTCACCAGTTACATAAAGAACTGCTCTGTCTTTTAAAATATATACATTGTTAATATTCATAATTGATTGAATGCTTAATTTAATATAGTAACTTTTCTCCTAAATGACAGATCTTATAATTAAAAATGGAAATTGTTTTATTGATGACAATTTAGTCAGTACAGACATTGCTATTAAAGATAAAAAAATTGTAAAAATTGGTAAAAATCTTACTGATGCGAAAGAGATTATTGATGCAAAAGGATTAACAGTTTTGCCTGGATGCATAGATACGCAAACTCATTTTAGAGAACCAGGCTCAACGGATACTGAAGATTTGCATTCTGGGAGTAGGGCTGCAATTGCTGGAGGAATAACTTCAGTATTTGAAATGCCAAATACTAATCCTCCAACTTCTAATATGAAAGAGTTTCAAAGAAAATTAGATCTTGCTAAAAATAGAATGTATTGCAATTACGCTTTTTACTTTGGTGCAACAGCAGATAATGCCCATGATCTAGCAAGTTTAGAGGGCCTAGAGGGGTGCTGTGGAATTAAACTTTTTGCAGGATCTTCAACTGGTAATTTATTAGTTGCTGAAGAGAATGATATAGAGAAAGTTTTTAAGAATGCTTCAAAAGTTGTAGCAGTTCATTCTGAAGACGAAGAAATTTTAAATAGAAACAAAAAACTTATTAAAGAAGGTGACGTTCACACCCATCCAATATGGAGAAGCGATGAATGTGCAATATCCTCAACAAGAAGAATAGTAAGAATTGCTGAAAGATATAAGAAAAAAGCTCATATTCTGCATGTAACAACCAAACAAGAAATAGATTTTCTATCTCAACACAAAGGCAATATTACTTTTGAGATTACTCCTCAACACCTAACAATTTATGCACCCGATTGTTATGATAAGCTTGGCACTTATGCGCAGATGAACCCACCCTTAAGAGACAAATCTCATTATGATAGATTGTGGTATGGGGTTAAAAATAATCTTAACGACACCATCGGATCTGATCATGCTCCTCATTTAAAAGTAAATAAAGAAAAAACATATCCAAACTCACCCTCTGGAATGCCAGGTGTTCAAACTTTAATGCCAGTAATGCTAAACCATGTAAATGATGGAAAGCTTACACTTTCACAACTAGTAAAACTTGTTTGTGAAAACCCAGTTAAAATTTTTGGTATTCAGAACAAAGGTTTTATTAAAGAGCAATATGATGCTGATTTTACAATTATTGATATGCACAAAACTATAGAAATTAAAAATGAAAATATTGAAAGTAAATGTGGATGGTCACCATTTGATGGTTTTAAATTTAAAGGCACACCAGTATCAACCATAATAGGTGGAAAAATTAAAATGAAGGATGGAAAAATTTTAGGCGAACCTGAAGGAGAGCCATTAAAATTTAATTAATTTTTACAGTAAAACTGTTTACAAGAACAACACCCACAACTATCAAAAACATACCAAGAATTGCTTGCCAAGCTAAAGACTGTTTAAAAAATATATATCCTAAAATAGCAATTGTAAAAATTCCAAGTCCGCTCCATGTTGCATAAACGATAGCAATTGGTAATTTGTTAACAACAAAAGTTAAAAGATAAAAAGCAGTGAGGTAAAATATTGTTAATAGTGTAGTTGGAATTAATTTAGTAAAATTTTGCGAGACAGGTAAAAGCATCGTCCCAGCCACCTCACAAAGAATAGCTCCTATCAAAAATAGATAGGTCTTAAGCATTTTGTAAAATATTATTTTCTTTTAAAGACTGCTTTATCTCATCTAATATTTTTGGATCATCGATTGTTGCTGGCATCTTGTAATCAACATTGTCAGCAATTTTTCTTATTGTTCCTCTTAAGATTTTACCAGATCTTGTTTTTGGAAGTCTTTTAACAACTATTGCAACTTTAAATGCAGCAACTGGTCCAATTTTATCTCTAATCATTTTGATGCATTCTTTTGAAATCGTCTCATTATCTTTGTCTACCCCTGCTTTTAAAACAATAAGACCTATCGGTAATTGTCCTTTTAGTTTATCTGCAATTCCAAGCACTGCACATTCAGCAACTGATTGATGTTCTGATAACACCTCTTCAATAGCACCAGTAGACAATCTGTGACCTGCAACATTTATAATGTCATCAGTTCTAGACATTATCCAAATATA
>Ga0255765_1004637_pt1 | contig 13598 bp, 9 predicted proteins | sample 041ome_8_FD_179965 | JGI IMG/M metagenome (GOLD analysis project Ga0255765, IMG submission 179965) | Coastal salt marsh microbial communities from the Groves Creek Marsh, Skidaway Island, Georgia - 041407BS metaG (version 2) | ecosystem: Environmental > Aquatic > Marine > Intertidal zone > Salt...
CAGCGATTGCCGGCGCGTTAGCGAAACGTATTATGAGTCATCATGCTGAAGCGGGCGCCGCGCCAGAGCAGGCGACGGCCCCGCGCGGTCTCTACCGCCCCGAGGAGTTCCGGGATAACTGCGGATTCGGATTGATCGCCCATGTGCAGGGCGAGGTCAGTCATCGCCTGCTGCAAACGGCCATCGAATCTCTGACGTGCATGACCCACCGCGGGGGTATCGCCGCAGATGGTCGAACCGGAGACGGGTGCGGCCTGCTCATGCAAATGCCTGACGCTTTTATGCGCAGCGAGGCGATTGCCACTTTGGGTGTCGAGTTGGGCGAACACTATGCCGTCGGTATGGTTTTTCTCAGTCAGGACATCCAGCGTCAGCAGGTTGCGCGCAAGGCCATGGAAACAGCCTTGGTGGCCGAAGGGTTGTCTGTTTATGGCTGGCGCGATGTCCCTATCGATACCGCTGTCTGCGGCGAGATAGCGCTCGATCAATTGCCGCGGATAGCACAGATTTTTGTTGGTGCGGATGGCGTGGATCACGACCAATGCCAGGGAAAACTGTTTATTGCGCGCCGGAAAGCCGAGATGGCGCTCAAATCAGATCCCGACTTTTATATTTGTAGCCTGTCCGATCGAGTCATTTCTTATAAAGGATTGGTGATGCCGGCGGATCTGGCGCGCTTTTATCCGGATCTCAATAACGCCGCGCTGGCCACAGCGATCTGTGTGTTCCATCAGCGCTTTTCTACCAATACCTTGCCTCGCTGGCCTTTGGCGCAGCCGTTCAGAATGTTGGCGCACAACGGCGAGATCAACACCATTGAGGGTAATCGCAGCTGGTCACGGGCGCGAACCTCCAAGCTGGAGTCGCCCTTGTTGCCTGGGTTGCAGGATCTGGCGCCGCTGGTTAATACCGAGGGCTCCGATTCTTCAAGTCTCGACAACATGCTGGAGTTGCTTACCACCGGTGGTATCGAGTTGCCGCGCGCGCTGCGCATGCTCATTCCGCCGGCGTGGCAAAATATCGAAGGCATCGACCCCGATCTAAAAGCGTTCTATCAATACAACGCCATGCACATGGAGCCGTGGGACGGCCCTGCGGGCATTGTGCTCACCGATGGTCGCTATGCGTGCTGTCTGTTGGATCGCAACGGCCTGCGGCCGGCGCGCTGGGTTACTACCGACGATGGGTTCATCACGCTTGCCTCGGAAGTAGGCACCCATGGATACCAACCCGAGGACGTTATTGCCAAAGGCCGGGTAGGTCCCGGACAAATCCTCGTGGTGGATACCGTTGAAGGCAAGGTATTGCATACCGCGGACATCGACGAGCTGCTCAAAACCCGACAGCCCTACAAGCAGTGGCTTCGCCGGAATGCGCGCCTGATCGAGGGGAGCTTCGTCGGCGAGTCAGTGGCGGCAATCTCTGGCACTGAGCTCGATGTCTATCAAAAGATGTTTCAGGTGAGTTTCGAAGAGCGAGATCAGGTGCTGCGTCCTCTGGCTGAGTCAGGAAATGAGGCTGTAGGGTCGATGGGCGACGACACGCCCATGGCGGTGCTCTCGCGCCATGAACGGTCACTCTATGACTACTTCCGTCAAAAATTTGCGCAGGTAACGAACCCGCCGATCGACCCATTGCGGGAGTCCATTGTGATGTCGCTCGAGGTGGACCTGGGTCCAGAGCGCAATCTGTTTACTGAATCGGAGGAGCACGCCAGGCGGATTGGACTGACCTCTCCGGTGCTGTCCCAGGCCAAGTTTCAGACGATCCTGGCGTTGGCTGAAGAAGGTTTTCGCAGCGTCGTTATCGACACAACCTATGACCCCGCGGAGCACAACTTGCGAGCGGCGCTGGAGGCGGTTTGCAGCAGTGCTGAGGCGGCGGCGCGCGAGGGCAACAATATTATTATCCTCTCAGACCGTGGCATCGGGGATAGCCGAGTCCCGCTACACAGCCTGTTGGCGACCGGGGCGGTGCATCATCACTTGATACGCAGTGGTCAGAGAGCCGAATGCAATCTGGTGATCGAGTCTGGCAGCGCGAGGGACTCCCACCATATCGCGTGTCTGCTGGGGTTTGGCGCGACGGCGATTTATCCCTACCTCGCCTATAGCGTTATCGAAGATCTCATGACCCGCGGCGAGCTCCTGGGCGACCCGCAACTGTGCCAAAAGAATTTCCGCAAAGGCATTAATAAAGGCCTGTTGAAGATCATGTCCAAAATGGGGATCTCCGCGGTCAATTCTTACCGCGGCGCGCAACTGTTTGAGGCCGTGGGTTTGGATGCTGAGCTGGTCAGCGTGGCATTTGCGGGCGTGACTTCGCGCGTGGGTGGTTTGTCCTTGGATCAGTTGGAGAAAGACCAGTGGCAGGTGGCAAGTCGCGCGCGATCCCGACGCAAAAATATCGAGCAGGGCGGCTTACTCAAGTACGTTCACGGTGGCGAGTACCACGCTTACAACCCTGATGTGGTGATGAGTCTTCAGACCGCGGTGACCAGCGGAGACTATGGGGACTACCTTCGTTATGCCGCCCACTGTAACGAGCGACCGGTTGCGGCGCTGCGTGATCTGTTGACGCTTAAGTTGTCGAATACGCCCCTGTCGCTTGATCAGGTTGAACCCATCGAAGATATCTTGCGCCGTTTTGATTCTGCGGGCATGTCTTTGGGCGCGCTTTCCCCCGAGGCTCACGAGGCCCTGGCGATGGGCATGAATCAGATTGGCGCCCGCTCCAACAGTGGTGAGGGGGGGGAAGATCCCGATCGGTATGGCACCAATCGCGTGTCAAAAATCAAGCAGATTGCCTCGGGTCGCTTTGGCGTGACCCCACATTATCTGGTGAACGCTGAGGTACTGCAGATCAAAGTGGCTCAGGGTGCCAAGCCAGGGGAGGGCGGACAGTTGCCTGGCGGTAAGGTCAATGATTTGATCGCGCGACTCCGGTACTCAGTGCCCGGCGTCACCCTGATCTCGCCGCCGCCACACCACGATATTTATTCTATTGAGGACTTGGCGCAGCTGATTTTTGACCTGAAGCAGGTCAACCCTGATGCGCTGGTATCGGTAAAACTGGTGTCGGAGCCGGGCGTGGGGACCATTGCCGCAGGTGTGACCAAGGCCTATGCCGATCTCATCACTATTTCGGGCTATGACGGCGGCACCGCTGCCAGCCCATTAACGTCGATTCGTTACGCCGGTTCCCCCTGGGAGCTGGGGATTGCCGAAGTCCAGCAAACGCTGCGGGGCAATCGTCTCAGAGGTAAAGTCAGGTTACAGGCCGATGGCGGCATGAAGACGGGTCTCGATGTGGTGAAAGCCGCGATTCTTGGCGCCGAGAGCTTCGGTTTTGGCACCGCGCCAATGGTGGCGATGGGCTGCAAGTATCTCCGTATCTGCCATCTCAATAATTGTGCCACGGGTGTGGCAACACAGAATGCAACGCTCCGCCAAACGCATTTTGTGGGCGATGTTGAACGCGTGGTTAATTTTTTCACGTTTGTGGCGACCGAGACGCGCGAGTGGCTTGCCAAACTCAGTGTCAGCAAGCTAGAGGACTTGATTGGTCGTGTTGATTTACTCGAGCGTCTCCCCGGTGAGACAGCCAAGCAGCAGAGCCTCGATCTTGATCCGATTCTATGGGTTGACCAGGATGCGGTGGACCAGCCGCAATTCTGTCAGGTCACCAGCAATGACCCCTTCGACACGGCCGACAAAGCCAATCAGATGGTGGCCGACATGCTGCCCGCTATTGAATCTGCCAGCGGCGGCAGCTTCTCCTATGCGCTGACTAACTGTGACCGTTCGATTGGCGCCCGGCTGTCGGGAGAAATAGCCAGGCGACATGGCAACAATGGCATGGAGCCCAACCCGATTGTCGTGAAGTTCACCGGTACCGCGGGCCAGAGTTTTGGCGTCTGGAATGCGGGCGGCCTGCATATGTACCTCGAGGGTGACTGTAACGACTATGTTGGCAAGGGCATGGCCGGTGGCAAGTTGGTGGTGTCTCCTCCAAAAGGTAGCCGCTTTGAAAGTCGTTTCACGAGTATCGTCGGCAATACCTGCCTTTACGGGGCGACCGGCGGGCGCCTGTTTGCGGCGGGAGTCGCCGGCGAGCGCTTTGCTGTTCGTAATTCCGGTGCCCACGCTGTGGTAGAGGGTGCGGGTGATCACTGCTGCGAATATATGACCGGCGGACTGGTGACGGTATTGGGTCCCACAGGGGTCAACTTTGGCGCGGGTATGACGGGCGGGCTGGCCTTCGTGCTGGACGAGGACCGAGGGTTTATCGACCGGTATAACAGTGAGCTGGTCGAGATTCATCGCGTGGCAGCGGAATCAATGGAAGCTCATCGTCACTTCCTGCGCGACAATATTCGCGAGTTCGTGACCGAGACAGGCTCTGAGTGGGGTGCTCACCTGCTCGAGAACTTCGAAGATTATGTGGGTAAATTCTGGCTGGTGAAGCCGAAGGCCGCTGATATCAATCAACTCCTCTCGCGGCTGCGGGATACTGACTGAGGCGTATCCAAGTATGAGTACTCGACTGGCTAATCCGTTTCAGTTTCTCGACGTTGATCGTCGGGACCCGGGCAAGAAAGACATGGAGGTAAGAACCGAGGCCTTCGAAGAGATCTATGATCCCTACACTCAGGCCCAGGCGGCAGAGCAATCTCATCGGTGTCTCGAATGCGGCAACCCCTATTGCGAGTGGAAGTGCCCCGTACATAACTTTATACCCAACTGGTTGAAGCTATTGGCCGAGGGCAACCTTTTTGAGGCGGCGGAGCTCAGCCATCAAACCAATACTTTGCCGGAGGTCTGTGGACGCGTTTGCCCTCAGGATCGATTGTGCGAGGGCGCCTGTACCCTTAACGAGGGGTTCGGCGCGGTTACGATTGGCAACTCCGAAAAATATATTACCGACACCGCGCTGGCGATGGGATGGCGCCCCGACCTGTCAGATGTGGTGCCTACCGACAAAAAAGTGGCGATTATTGGTGCGGGCCCCGCGGGTCTCGGTTGCGCCGATATTCTGACGCGCAATGGCGTGAAGGCAGTGGTGTTTGACCGGTATCCCGAAATCGGTGGGCTGCTGACCTTTGGTATTCCGCAATTCAAGCTGGAAAAGCAGGTGATGCAGCGGCGTCGAGAGGTATTTGAGGGGATGGGCATCGAATTCCAGCTCAATACCGAGATCGGTCGCGACATCACTATCGAGCAGCTTTTGGCAGATTACGATGCTGTCTTTCTCGGGATGGGCACTTATAAGGCGATGGAGGGTGGGTTCCCCGGAGAGGATCTGCCCGGCGTTTATAAGGCGCTCGATTACCTGATTGCGAACGTCAATGAAAAAATGGATTACCCCCGTGACCCCGATGAGTACATCGATCTGCGCGAAAAAACGGTAGTGGTTCTGGGTGGAGGTGACACCGCTATGGACTGCGTGCGTACCGCCGTGCGGCAACAGGCGGACCGGGTTTACTGTGTGTATCGCCGCGACGAAGAAAATATGCCGGGCTCGCGGCGCGAAGTTGCCAACGCCAAAGAGGAAGGTGTGCAGTTTCTGTTCAATCGTCAGCCGGTTGAGGTCATGGATTATTTTGGTGAAGCCATCGGAATAAAAGTTGTCGAGACGCGCTTGGGTGAGCCTGGGCCGGATGGGCGTCGTCGTCCTGAGTCTGTACCGGGCAGTGAAGTCGTTATTGAGGCGGACGCGATCATCATGGCTTTTGGTTTTCAGCCTGACCCTGCGGACTGGTTCTCGGATGTGGGAGTGACCTGCAACGACTGGGACGGGGTTATTGCCCCAGAGCATCAAGCGTTCAAATTTCAAACCACCAATCCCAAGATCTTTGCGGGAGGTGATATGGTTCGGGGGTCGGATTTGGTCGTGACCGCGATTTGGGAGGGCCGTCAGGCAGCGGAAGGTATTCTGGATTACCTCGGCGTATAGGTTACACGGGCCGGGAGGATCAGTGCCCGATGGGTCGGGAATCCCCCGCGAAATGAATTAGAAAAGCCATAACAAGAATACAAAAGAGAGAGTCGATAGCATGGCCAGTTTGGAAAATGACCGGTTTCTGCGCGCGTTATTGCGGGAGCCTGTGGATCGTACGCCTATCTGGATGATGCGCCAGGCGGGGCGGTATCTGCCTGAGTATCGCGCCACGCGCGCAGAAGCCGGCAGCTTTATGGGGCTTTGCACAAACCCTGAGCTGGCCTGCGAAGTCACCATGCAACCGCTTAGGCGCTATGCGATGGACGCTGCCATTCTCTTCTCCGATATTCTGACCGTACCGGACGCTTTGGGTCTTGGGCTCTATTTTTCTGAAGGAGAGGGGCCCCGCTTCGAGCGGCCGATCTCCTCCGCCGCCGAAATTGCGGCACTTGATCCAGCGCGGGCCGCCAATGAGTTGGGCTATGTCATGGACGCGGTGGCCTTGATCCGAAAGGAACTTAAAGGCAGCGTGCCGCTCATCGGGTTTGCCGGTAGCCCGTGGACCCTGGCGACTTACATGGTAGAGGGTGGCTCGAGCAAAGATTTTGCCAAGGTGAAATCGCTGGCTTTCAACGAGCCAGAGGTGATGCATCAGCTGCTGTCCAAACTGGCAAAGTCTGTTGCGGTCTATCTTGCCGAGCAGGTGCGCCATGGCGCTCAGGCGCTACAGATTTTCGATACCTGGGGCGGATCGTTGAGTCATGAGGCCTATCGCGAGTTTTCCCTGAGCTACATGACCGAGATCATTGAGCAGTTGCCCCGAGAGGCTGGGGGTCGTCGGGTGCCGGTGATCGTATTTACCAAGGGCGGCGGACAGTGGTTGGAAGCGATTGCCGATTGTGGTGCCGATGCCGTGGGGCTTGATTGGACTACCGATATTGGTCAGGCCCGTTCCCGAGTGGGTCACAAGGTGAGCTTACAGGGCAACATGGATCCGACCTTGTTGAATGCTTCACCCGACAGGATTCGCACGGAAGTTGCACAAATTCTGGCAACTTATGGCGAGGGAAGTGGTCATGTGTTCAATCTGGGCCACGGCGTCACCCCCGGGATTGATCCAGAGCATGTGGCGGCAATGGTCAATGCGGTGATGGAGTTGTCCCCCGCCTACCACTGAGACTCGGGAATCGCGTGATCCATATCGAGTGCAGGTGAACTGGAGGTCGGTCGACCGACCACTCTCGCAGGAACGCCCGCCACGGTGGTGTGTGCGGGAACGTCTTGTAGCACGACCGAGCCTGCACCCACTTTGGCGCCCTCACCGACATGAATATTGCCCAGAATCTTGGCGCCCGCACTGATCAGCACACCGTCTCCAATTTTTGGATGACGATCCCCGTCCTCTTTGCCTGTCCCGCCCAGGGTCACTGATTGCAGGATTGACACGCGATTCCCCACCACGGCGGTTTCTCCCACCACCAGACCGGTGGCGTGATCGAGCATAATGCCGTGGCCAAAGCGCGCCGCCGGATGAATGTCGATCGCAAATTGCCTCGCCATCTGGCTCTGTAAGAAATGCGCCAAGGGCTGCCGCTCGTGTTCCCATAACCAATGCCCGACGCGATGAATCTGCAAAGCCTGAAACCCTTTGAAATACAGAAAGGGAATGTAGAGGTTGTGGCAGGCAGAGTCGCGGTCAAGGATGGCGTTGAGATCGTCTCTGATCGCACAGCGGATACCGCCATCGTCTCGCAACGCCTCGAGGATGACCTCCCGGAGCATCATGGCGGGGGCTGAAGGGCTGTCGAGTAAGTTCGCCAGATGAAAACTGAGCGCACACTCCAATTCGTCGTGATTGAGAATCGTGGCATGTAAAAAGCTCGCCAAAATGGGTTCGGCGTTGGCGGCCTCGCGGGTTTCGCTGCGGATGCGCTCCCAGATGGGGTCGCCCTTGCGCATCTGCTCGATGCCTTCGCGCTGGGTTGCTGTCATGGTTGATCCCCTTCACTGACCGGGATATCGCCTAGCTGGCCGCGCAGGGTATCGCAGGCCTCTGCAAAGCGCTAGCGGCAGAATTCCCCCTGAAAACGCCACAGCGTATGGCTTCGCGCTTGGTATTTTCTTTCAAAGAGGGTCATAGGTTGTTCGGGGATAAAGGACTCGCAGGCACCCGACAGCCCGATTTCATTTGCTGCCTGTGCGAACTCCGCGGCGAAGATGTGCCAGTTGGTTCGTAGCTCAAGCGAACCGCCCAGCTTGGCCAGTAGCGGAAAAGCCCCATGGCCGTGAACGCGTCGCTTCAGCTGAGACGCTTTTGGCCACGGGTTCGGGTACAGCATCCAGTGCGCATGCAGTTGAATGTTGGCCTCAGCCAGGCAGCCCCAAAAAGACTCCGCCTCGGCACGCAGTAGGAGGTAGTTATTGCACGGTGCCTTTTGGTGCCGGGCCAGGCGATGGGCCGACTGATCGATGCCTACTACCCAGCTATCAGGGTAGTGATGTGCAAGCAAAGCGGTACTCATCCCAGTGCCGCAAAAAGAATCGAGCACCAGCGAGCGCGGCTGTTCCCGCAACGTGTTTTGGAGGACCTGAAACGCCTCGAGGGTGTGTTCTGGACAGGGTTTACGCCAGGGAAGCGCGCGATGACGTCTGACCACCGAGAGAAGATCGGGGTGGGGGTTTTGTTGATCCGAGAAGATCCCGTTAAGCGGGTTTTTTTCACGGGTTGTTTGCGTGGTCATACTCACCTTGCCATCATACCCCGAGGCGCAAAGACCGAATGAAGGCAGCACGTTTATGAGAGAGGACTTACGTCCGTTTTGGGTAAAGCAGGGCTACCTGCATTTTCGCGCCGCCTGGATCCACTGGTTTATTCGACCCCGCTGCGCCCATTTGGGCCAGCATGCGACCATCATGTCACCCTGGTACATCGATATTTCAGGACCCAACATCTCGATAGGCCACTCCTTTACCGCAATCAATACAGCCAGCCAGCGGGTGCAGATTGGTGTTTGGGGTCGGGAGGCGGGGCAGGGAAAGATTACGTTGGGGGCAGCCTGCCTGATGAGCCCCGGTTCACGCATCAGCGCCAGTGACGAAATCGTCCTGGGAGACGGGTGCATGTTGGCCAATGGTGCTTACATTACTGACTCCGACTGGCATGGTCTCTATGACAGGATCAATCGCGCAGAGCAGGCAACGCCGGTCTATCTGGGCCACAACGTCTGGGTGGGCGACCACGCCACGGTGTTGAAAGGCGTGACCATAGGAGACAACAGCGTCGTTGCGGCGGGGGCAGTGGTTACTCAGGATGTGCCGGCCAATACGGTAGTAGCAGGTAATCCGGCCCGGGTCGTGAAAACATTGGACCCGGATGAGCCGCGCTACACCCGGGCCGATCTCTACGCCGATCCCGATAAAACCGCAGCGCAATTTCGGCAGCTTGACCGCTATGTGCTGTCCAAAAATGGGTTCTGGTTCTGGTTATGGTCGCTGGTGTTTCCCGGCGCTCGCAGAGGTGGGTAACCTATAACAGCCGAAGCGGCGGTTCATCCATCAATGCCAGCTGTTCGCGCAGCGCGAGAATCTGATCAGACCAATAGCGCGCCTGTCCAAACCACGGAAATGCAGCCGGAAAAGCGGGGTCATCCCAGCGTCGCGCTAACCACGCGCTGTAATAGACCATGCGCGCTGTGCGCAGCGCCTCAATCCATTTGATCTCCCGCGCATCAAAATCGTTAAAGTCTGTGTAGCCTGCGATCAACTCGGACAGCTGCTGCTCCCGTTGGTGCCGGTCTCCCGATAAAAACATCCAGAGATCCTGAATTGCCGGTCCGGTGACGCAGTCATCCAGGTCGACAAAGTGAGGCGTTTCGTCTCGCCAAAGAATGTTGCCTACGTGACAGTCTCCGTGCAGGCGGATGCCCTCATTGGGTTCATAGTCCGACATCAAACCCCTTGCTCGGTCGACGAGATCTTTGCCGAGGCTATCCCAAGCCGGACGTAGCTCTTGGGGTACCCAGTGTTGGGCCAGATAGTCGATGGGTTCAATGAGCCAGCGCTCGAGCGAATAGTGAATGCGGGATGTGAATTGCCCCGCTCGGCCCACGCCATGAAGCCTGCCTAGCGTTCGTCCCAGCCCCAGTAAATGGTCAAAGTTGTCGAGTTCGGGGGCGTGGCCACCGCGGCGCGGAAATGCCGCAATTAAAAAACCATCGGCGTCGTGCAGGGTTTTGCCGCCGATCTCCATCGGCGCAACCACGGACAAGCCGTTCGACGCGAGCTCCCGGGTAAAAGTGTGCTCTTCTTGAATTTGCGCGTAGGTCCAGCGACCCGGGCGATAGAACTTCACAATAATCGGGTCGGCATCGTCGAGGCCCACTTGATACACCCGATTTTCATAGCTGTTGAGAGCGAGCAGCCTGAGATCACAGCGCAGGCCAATCGCCTCCACGCAGCTCACTACCCGGTCCGGTGTCAAGACGTCGAAGGGGTGGGTCATCTGACTGCCTGCGAATAAAGACTACTATCTTAACGCGTCTGTCGCATTGTTCTCTGCTAAGGGTGTTCTCGCCAGGCACCAGACGGTGATCGAGCGCGCGCCACTCTCGGCGCAACTGGCAGCTGCTGCGCGCGCAGTGGCACCCGTGGTCATCACGTCATCGATCAAAATGATGTGTCGATCTGCGACTCTGGGATGCACTACAAAACGATCCACGCCGCCTTGTATGCGGGTCTGGCGATTACGTCGATGCTGAGGTCTCTGGTAGCGGGTATTGCGCAACCAATGTTTGACCGCAGGTTGATCGCGGAATTGCCACCGTATTGCCGTGGCCAGTAACCAAGTGTGATCAAAACCACGACGAACTTGCCGATACCACTGGGTGGGTACGGGCACCAACACCGCGGATTCTGGGATTGACTCTAAGCGTTCACGAGAGGCTTCCGAGGCAAAGAGCGCTCCCAGCTGTGGCGTGAGTTGAGATTGACCTTGGAACTTCCAGAGGTGAATTAGTTTCTGCATTTGCCCCTGCATCAGAAAGGGCGCGAGAGTCTGCTGAAAGTGGGGAGGGCTTCGAAGACAATTGATGCATCGCTCAGACAAGGGTGTGTGCCGCAAGGGCAGTCGGGTCTCGACCCCCAGAGGTAAACCGCACTGACCACAGGCGAGCCCATTTCGGGGTAGCGTTTGCTGGCAGTGAAAACAGATGGCCTGTCGCAGGTTATGGATCTGCTCGCACAGCCGGCAGCAGGGGGGGTTAAGCCATTGCACCAGATTGGCGGTGCTGGTGAGCGCCGGATTAAGTCGCTGCGGTAATCCTATGGGCATCACTGTTGGCTCGATCGGCAACGGATAATGTGAGCGCTATGCCAGGGCTATAGTTTTGCCGCTCGTTACCTATCATCCTTATTTTTTAAAAGACAGGAACATCATGAGCACCCCGAACCTAATCATTGGTGAGCGCGCCGCACAAGCTATCTTGCGACGGCTTGGCCTCTCGAGCGGTAAGTATTAGAGTGGCGCTGTCTTCAGGGCACTTAAAAAAATGCAGCAGTCCAGCGATAACGGGTCGGCTTCCGAGCCGCAAAAGCTTTCCGAGGCAGACCAAGCGCGCGTCGACGGCTTTTTAGCGCGTGGTGTTAATGCCAGTGAGCGCCGACCGTTTCGACCCATTCTGCTGATTTTTCTTCTGATGGCGGTGGTGGCGGGATTCAGCCTGCTGAGTCAGGGCGTCGCCAGATGGTCAGGCGTTTATTAGAACAGCTGAGGACTCTCTTGGACCCCATTTCTGGTTTTGGTATTCTGCGCGCCTCGGTGTGTAGCGCAGCCTGGTAGCGCACTTCCTTCGGGAGGAAGGGGTCGGAGGTTCAAATCCTCTCACACCGACCAAATTTAGGCATTAAGATCAATTATTTAAAAACACTTTCCTCCGCATACGAATTTTGTGTGCCGCTCTGTAGTACCACAGTAGTCCCAAAATGGCGTGTTTCTGCGCCTTTAGTCACACAAATTAGCGAATCCCGACGTTGAAGGGCTACCCCAAAATTCAAGGGCGGGGGAGGGTAAAAGTGTTCTGCTGGCACCAGTGATACTGCTGGGACACATCAGAAGCCAATTTGAAAAAAAGAAGAGGAAGCACCTGCTGTTACTACAAGTGCTATGACGCAGGGCTTACCCAAGTTAAACCATAGGTTGGTCCGCTGTTGCGGGTTAGGGGCTATTCCCGTGCCGTCTTGGGAGTGGAGAAGGCGGTAGCTTGAAATCTCAGCCCCCTGCGCTTTAATAAAGCCATGAAGTTTCTTCTAGCAATTCTGTTTCTCTTTCCGACGATGGCATTTGCTGATTTTCAGTGGCCGCAAGATTGCATCAGGGGGTTTGACCCCACAGTTCCCACTAATTGCTCCCTGAATCAGCTCAACAATGGTGAGCCAGCAGACGCTGAGGAGGTGATGGAGAACTTTTACACGCTGGGTGATGCAATAGATGCGGCCACGCCGCCGCTTAACTGCTCGATAAACCAGATAATCAGATGGAATGGCACTGCATGGAAGTGCACCGCCGACCCTTTCGCTAATCTAAGTTGCAGTGCGGGTGACACACTCACTTACGACGGTAGTGCTTTCACATGTGACACTGTTGCAACTGAGTGTATTCCCCCCGGCACCGCCATCACAGATGGCAACTTCCACATCGCAATTCTTGATTGGCTTGAGAATGGTAGCGTGAGTCAATACGGCGACATCACCCAATGGTGTACTGGTGCGGTTACTGACATGAGATCGGCCTTCGGCGACCGCAATGATTTCAATGCCGACATCGGCGCGTGGGACACGAGTAACGTTACAGACATGTCTGTCATGTTCAGCGCCGCCCATGCTTTCAACCACGACGTTGGTGACTGGAACACGAACAATGTGACAGATATGAGCGAAATGTTCTTCGGCACCCGTGCTTTCAACCAAGACATCGGCGCGTGGGACACGAGTAACGTTACAGACATGTCTGTCATGTTCCGCAACGCCGCCGTTTTCAATCAGAATTTGTCCAACTGGGACGCTTCGTCAGTTCAGGTATGCGTATATTTCGCGACGAACGCCACCGCATGGCTTTCCGCATACGGCGGCTCTATTGCTGGTAAAACGCCACCACTTTCCGCGTCTATGATAGCCGCTGGCTGTGGGAAATATTAGGCTTGAGCAACTGCCTTAGCCCCGCTGTTGCGGGTTAGGTGCTACCTCGCGACAAACTGATGCTCAACCATGCGTTGTAGCTGGGCGATTTGCTCCTGCTGGCTTTGGACAATCGCGAGGAGTTCTTCTTGCTGCGATTGGAGTTGCTGTTGAAGAGAGGCTATCTGTGCATCTTTCGCCTCCGATGCGTCATCCAACTCCTGAATCGCCTTAATCATCGGTGCCAGCAGGTCGTTGTAACGAAGCGACATATAGGCGTCCTCAGTGGGCTGATGCACCATGCCGCTGTTACCCAAGCCATGCCTCTGCAAAGTGGCTGCGACTTCTTGCGCAAGCAGTCCCATCTCTGTATCAGGTGCATTATTGTTGATACGGTGATAGACCACAGGCTTCAGGTCGTTAATGAGGCTGAGTCCACTGCTTACTGGCTCAATGTTCTCTTTCAACCGCTCATCTGAAAAATTAGA
>Ga0255765_1004639_pt1 | contig 13591 bp, 8 predicted proteins | sample 041ome_8_FD_179965 | JGI IMG/M metagenome (GOLD analysis project Ga0255765, IMG submission 179965) | Coastal salt marsh microbial communities from the Groves Creek Marsh, Skidaway Island, Georgia - 041407BS metaG (version 2) | ecosystem: Environmental > Aquatic > Marine > Intertidal zone > Salt...
GGTGGTTTTCCTGCGGTTCGTCGCGTCGCCGTCGTCATCGGTCAGTCTCGCATCGATCGTCGCGTCGTCGCCGCCATCGGCCGTCGCGCCGTCGCCCGTCGCGCCGTCGCCCCGTTCGTCGTCGTCGGGGGTACGACGCATCCGGCCGCGCGGCGTTCATCTTGCGTCGAATCCGTCGCGCGTTCGCGCGCGATCGTCGCGATTTTCGCGTCGATCGCGTGATATCGAGTCGTGCGCGCGTCGAGTCGATCGGTCGTCGCGCGCGTCGCGTCGCGCGCGCACGCACCGCGCGCGCGCCTCGCGTCGCGAAGCGCCGTCGCCGCGGCGTCGCGTTATCCGCGCGTCCGAACCCGCGCGATCGACTCGTATGGGCGAACAGTGCGGTGTCGTTTTGGGTGGTATCCGTGTGTGACGTGCGTCTGATGGTCGATCGACGGTCCGTGTGTGGAGCAGTGCCCCGCCGCGACGCGCGTCGGTTACGACGCGCGACGGGACGACGGCGCGCGCCGCGCGCGACGCGCGCGATCGAGCGGATGACGACGCTGGACGACGTCGATGCGCTCGATGCGGTCGTGCGCGACGCGTTCGCGCGGACGAACGACGCGCGCGCGACGGCGAAGGCGGCGGACGCGTCGCGCGCGCTGGACGCGCTGAAACGCGACGCGCGGGCGTGGGCGGTGTGCCTGCGCGCGTACTCGCGCACGACGTCGAGCGAGACGAAGTTTTGGTGCCTGCAGACGCTGACGGAGGCGCTGGCGAAGGAGGCGAGAGGAGGCGGGACGACGATGTCGGACGAAGACGCCGAGACGCTGCGACGAGCGCTCGGGGCGTGCGTGAGCGAAGCGACGGGCGAGATCGCGACGGGAGGAGACGGTGGAGATGATCGACGGAGTTCGGCGGCGACGGCGGCCTCGTCGACGTCGACGCCGGCGTTCGTGAAAAATAAGCTCGCGCAGGCGTGCGCGTACGCCGTGGCGCTGGAGTACCCAGAACGATGGCCCTCGTTCTTCGCGGATTTGGCGAATCTATTGAGCCGAGGGACGCAAGGCGTGGATATGTTCACGCGTGTGCTCGAGGCGATCGACGAGGAGCTGATCGCGACCGTGGACGCGGGAAGAGCAGGGAAGGAGGACTTCGCGCGTTCGATGCGCATCAAGGAAGCGATGCGAGCGGATGGGAGCTTGCGCTTAGTTTTCGATGCGTGGAGGCAGTGTTTGGAACATTATGCGCGCGTCGATCCACGCGTGGCGACGCGGGTATGGTCTGTCGCGCGGCGATACGTCGAGTGGGTGGACGTCGGTCTTGTCGCGAGCGAAGAGTACGTGAAGGGCGCCAAGGAGTGTTTGATGCTCGACGATTTGAGCGGCGCGGCGGATGAAAGTTTGCGCGCCGCGGCGGTAGGGTATTTGCACGCCGTCATAACGAAAGGCATGGAAACGAGTGCAAAAGTGCGCCTGATCATCAGCACGAAGATCGTAGAAGTGTGCGCTCGGTTGCAGGTGATTTGCGCGGCTACCCAGGATGATTTCGACGAAGAATTCGTAACTCAGGTGACCAATCTCGCCGCCGCGGTCGCCGCGGAGCTTTTGAACGCCAACAAAGTCGAGAATATAACGGCTCTCGGTGTTGAACTGTCCGCTGAGGTCAGTTCGTCCTTGCATCAGGTGACTCCGTTGGTTTTGTCGAGCATCAGTTTTAAGCACGAGCGCGCCGTGCTCGTGGCGCTACCATTCCTCACGGCGTACATTGGGTACATGAAATCACAGCCGGCGTTGTTGAATGCGGCGCAGCCGGCGCTTACGTCGGCGTGTCAGGCGCTCATAGCGCGTGGGGCGTTCCCTACAGAACACATAGACGGCTTGGATTGGAACGACGGCTCCAACGCCCTCACGCAAGAATTTGAAGCGGACGTCTTCAGTCTTCGCGCTGAACTAAACGTGCAGCTGAAGAACATAGCGCGGCTCGCACCACACTTGGCGCGCGAAGTCGTTCGTCAAGTCTTGATGAGCGCCGTCGTGGGTAGTGGCGAAGGAAACCAGCTTTGCTGGCAAAACGTCGAGGTCGCGATTTCGGCGCTGTTCACCCTGGGAGAAGGCGCCGACGACGCCGCGGTGAAACCCATGTCCATCGCGGATCGAGCCAAGGCGACGAACGGCACCGGTGAGGTCACAGACACCCCCCTCGGAGCGCTAGTGGTATCGCTTATACGCGAATGGGGCACGAGTGTTGGTCGCGCGGCGTACCATCGCCTCGTAGCGCCGACGTTTTTGGAGATTTGCGTCAGATATCACGCCGTTTTGGAGCGCGATGACGCCGCTCTAGTCGCCGCCTTGACTGCGTTCTTAGACGAGCGAGGTATAGGTCACGTCGATCTCGCCGTGCGGTCGCGTGCATGTTACTTGATTTCGCGTCTGTCCCGACCGCTTCGCTGCAAGCTTTCGGATAAGGTGGAAAACATCATGTGCGTACTCCCGGCCTATCTCACGGAATTCGCGAGATCGTTGCCGGAACCGACGACGCAGAACGCTGCGTTTGTATCTGTGAGCGCGGCTGGTATTCAGTCTCGAGCGATGGCTGAGAGCGGAAACGACGATCGGTTGTACCTGTTCGAAGCCTTCGGCACGATGCTAGGCGCGGATGAGGTGAAAGAAGAGGAACAGTATAGGTATTTATCGCAAATCGCCGCTGGGCTTTGTCGTCAAATCGAGGAAGTCGCGGCGGGAGGACAGTCGGGCGAGGACGCGCCAATTCGCATCGCATTGGCAACGCGCGCCATCGTGGCGTTCGGGAATATATCCAAAGGATTTTCGCAGCGAACGTGTTTGACGAGTAGACCTCGCACTGGAGAAGTGTTTAGATCGTGTTTGGAGATGTCGCTTCGATGTCTCGACGTGTGGCCGCGAGACGCGAGCGTGCGCAATCGTGCCACTGGTTTCTTGCACAGAATGATTGATTTGCTCGGACCGACTGTGACACCGTACTTGGCTCCGACGGTCCATAAGCTCCGTCGCGATGCCGACGCCGTGGAGCTTCGCGAGACGTTGGTGCTTTTCAATCAACTCGCGTCGACGTACGCCGCCGAGCTCGCGCCATTTGTTGTTGAAGTATTACCAGGTCTTGCCGCTCAAATCTTCAACACGATCTCCAGCGCGTACGCACAGGCATCGGTTGAGTCCGTGGGGGGGAGTATTGCCACGAACACGGAAGTTGTGCGCGAAGCCGACGAGCTCGAACGTATGTGGCTTACTACGACGGCGGCCCTCGGCGCCAACGCGCTCATTGCGCCCACATTCACGGGATATCCCAACACCAAGCGTACCGCGCCGCTCAGAGAGCAGCTGTTGTCGCATCTTGTCCAAGCTGCGCAGTCGCACGGCATGGTGAGCGCGCGCAAAGTCGCCCTGACCGCGCTCAAGAGCTTCGTTGAAGAATGGACGTTGGACACATCGCCCGACGAACCACCTTCGCTCGAAGGTGCGCCGACGTCGTCAGCGCCTGCCAAAGGACCGAGAGATGAACGCGTACCAGGCTTTACGCGATTCGTTGTCGAACGCGTGTGCGTGGAGTGCTGCATCTTACCGCCTATACGCGGTGATTTAGACCTCTCCGACGCCGTCTCCGTCGGCGCGCTCAACGAATCCTTCGCCATCCTCGCCGTCGTCCACGCCCGGCAATCCGACGCCTTGACCACCGCTCTGACGCACATCTTCCGTCACTCCATCTTACCCAGTCATTCTCCCGATCGCATCGACGCCATCGTCAACGAGTACATCCGCGTCCTCGCCGCCGCCGCCGCCGCCGGCAAGCCGCATTTGCGTTCGACCAAACCCGCGCGCGCGCTCGTCGACGCCGTCCGTCGCGAGATCGCCGCCGCGCCCGACCGCGGTCGCACCTTAGACCTGACCCCTAGACTCGCCAAGCGAGGCGTGTGATTCGACGCAACCAAACGAAGCGAAACGTAAAGCGGTCGTCGCGCGCCGGCGTTCGCTGTCCGACCGACCGCGGCACCGCTTCGGCGCCGTCTCCGGCCCTTTCATCCGAAGAACGCGACGCGCGCCGACGCGCCGACGCGCCGACGCGCCGACGCGCCGACGCGCGCGCGACGAAGACGGCGTCGACGATTTCATCGCCGTCGCGCCCGCGAGCGACGCGCGACGCGCGCGCGACGACGACGACGCGACGGCGCGGGAAGATGAACGACGACGAAGCGCGCGACGAAGCGCGCGACGGCGACGGCGACGACGAGGAGGAGGAGGCGGCGCGCGCGAGAACAATGACGCTCGCGCGCGACGCGCGAACGCGCGGTGCGGAGCGCGAGGGCGACGACGCGGAGACGCAGTCGAGAGGGAAGAAGCGCGCGCGACGCAAACGCGACGACGCGGGAAGGCGGGACGCGCGGACGACGTTCGGAGGATTTGCGACGCTGCCGACGGAGCTGGTGGTGAAGATAATGAAAGAACTTGATGGTTACTCGCTGGCGATGGCGACGTGCGCGTGTAAGGATTTTGAAGCGACGGGGAGGGAAAACGACGAACTGTGGCTCGAGTTGTTGATTAAACTCGAACCGCGCGCGCTGATGCGAGAGGATTTGATGCAAAACGGCAGTGGGAAGTTTCGTGCGTTCAGCTACAAGGAGTTGTTCATGTGGCGTCTTCACACGCTGAAAGGGTGCGCGATGATGAACACGAAGGCGTACGCCGAGATGGCGGCGCGGGGCGACGCCACGCGCGCGTTGAGCGCGGACGCTTCCGGACCGAGCTCGAGCGAATTGCGGTCGAAGATTGGTCACCTCGGTAGACTGGCCGTGATAAATCAAGAACAATTGTTCACGTGCGATCCACGACCGAAGGGGGGACTCATTTACAACGTATACGACAGCGGGATGAACTCGTTTGTTCCGCATACGCTCCTGTGGTCGCCGAGGTCGGAATTACTGGCGTGTGCTTTCCTCGTGAACGGCGCGGAGTCCAAAACGTGTCATAGCAAGATTATACTGTCTGCGCCGAAGGCAGTACTCACAAGGCAACTGAAGTTTGCCCGGAGCGACGCGCTTACAAACACAAATGCAGAGGTGTCGACGCCGCGACACGGGCGACATCCATACGAAGCTCCGCCCATGAATAATATCATAGCGTTACCGCATGGGTTACAGTGCGCACACATGGCATTTGCGCCTTGTGGGACGATGTTGAATATCTTGCACAAAGACCGCATGGAGTCGTCGCTATATACGCTCGATTGTGCAATCAGCATTACGTCCTTGTACGGTCCCAGTAACGGCAAGAGTGGCACTTCGCCCGTGCCGCCACCGTCAGAGCACGTCACGAGGGTTGCGAGCGGTACGGATAGCATCCGATTCGCCATCTCTCCCATCGATAACAATTCCTTGCTGATGTTCGGCGATCAACGAGAAATCATGTTGCTGAGGAAACAAGGAATACGCGGGGGCGCGATCCCGCTGTCTGATCGTTGGCCGGGAACTCGAGCGTTTGACGAGGTTTCGTCAGACGACGACAGTCTGTACGCATCAGATGGTTTTGAGCGCGAATACGAAATGCCCCCGGATGCGGTCGATGTTCCGAGATCTCTCAATCATTCTCTCACATCGGCAAACTCAAACGCGGCGCACCCAGCGTGCGACACAGCGTCTGAGCCGCTCGAATCCGCCTTTCAGGACGACATTCACGAGCGAGCGACACGCGATTGTCAAGAAGTGGTGTCAACGCCCAAGATGACTTGGTGGCAACAGCTCAGTCGTAACATTCTCGCCGGCGTAAAGTCTGCTACTTTGGGCGCGCGGGGCAACAAAAAACCCTCGACTTCGGCAAAACGCGATGAAGATTCGGAGCATGGCGCGCTTAAACGTATAAAAGACTCTGCAAATAGTATTGATCGCAGTGATTGGAGTTGTCTCAAGGCGGGCACGTGGTGGTCAAACATCCCCAACTTTCGTAAGTTGACGGATATCTTGGTGAAGGAACACGCCAAACAACCGCTCGCGCGACTGTACACTGACGAAACGGCAAAGCGCATCGAATGGGTTCCTTCCAAGCGAGGCGACGTTAATGGGCGTGGGTTTTGGCTTTTACCGTCGTCTATCCCGGAGCGTTATGATGATGATCATGATACTGCGTACTACGCCTTCCTCGTCATGGTTCCGGTGCCGTCGGAAAAAGCGATCAAGGAACGAAAGATAAAGCCCTTCATCGGCGGGGACGACGACGAACTGTTTCAAAATATTAGTGAGTGCGTGATAACTGAAATCTCGCCCGCACCAGCGTACGCGGAGCCCAACATAGTCGCTCGGTTTCTTTATGCTGGAAGGGCGGGAGGTCGCCAAGTCGTTTGGTCGACCGTAGACGGCCTCTTCGTGCGCTGTGTAGACTTTAATCTCGACGCCGAGGGCGACTGGATGGGTCCTCCCACTCTGGGTCCGATGATGCAGGTGATCGATTTCACGAGCATCTTGAACGGTGCGAACAGATGGAACAAATCATACGATGAAGTTAGCGTGCGAAACTATGCTTCCTGGAACGGTTCGCGCCAAGTTCCCGTGTTATCTGTGGTGAATGAGGTCTTGCGTTACACCATCGAGGTGATTCAGTGGAGCCCGAGCGGCGAGCGCCTGCTGATCCTTATGGCGGTTCACCTCGCGTACGAAGAGACGGTGCAGGCCGGTGAATATTATACTGTGCATCAGTGGATTTGTTGGGATCCACCCCCTGTGATGTCCGACGATTCTGAGAAAGCGCTGCACCGCGTCCCGGCGGGGGAGTGTCACGGCGTTTTATCGTTCGGGTCTCGATTCATCCCGTCGCAAACGTTCCGGTCGGAGTGTTCCGAGAAGATGGACAACTTATCCGGAGGTATTAATTTGTGGAGTCCTGAAGAAACTGCCATAGCGTTCGGCATTCAAGTACCCAGAGTCGTGTCGACGCATGAAAGCAGCGATTACATAGTCATCCAAAATTTCCCTCGCGTCAACTTTGACGAAATTGAGCGACGAAGCCTCACGGGTGAGGCGCCGCCGCTTCAACAAGACGGGTCCGTGGCATCCTTGCCATATCATTTGAACTACGTCGATAGCGCGTTAGAGTACGTCTGCGAAGGCACGTATTGTTCGTGGAGTCCGACGTGAGAAGGGCGTTTGTAACTTGTTTCTTTGCAACCTCCAACGCACACTCTTTGCGTCCTCTAACTTTGCATCCACACATCTCGGCGACGCACACGAAATTCCGCCTACGGAACGATGTCATCCCTCGCCGATGAGGTTACGACGATCGCCTTCGAATCGCTCGCCGTGGACGCGCACGCATCGTTCATCGTCAACGCGAGCGCGAGCGAGGACACGCTCGAACACGCCTTCACCGAACACTTGCGATTGTCGGGCATCTATTGGGGCGTCTGTGCGTTGGCGACGATGGGAAATCTGCGCAAAACGATGGATGCGGACAAACGGGAAGAGATTTTAAGTTACGTCGCGAGCTGTCGATGCGAATCGGGGGCGTATAGCGGAGGTGCTGGGCACGACGGGCACGTGTTGTACACACTCAGCGCGGTCCAAATTTACGCGTTGTTCGACGCGATGGATCGAATCGATCGCGATTCGGTGGTGAATTACGTCAAGGGACTGCAGTTGGCGGATGGCTCGTTTCAAGGGGACGAGTGGGGGGAGGTGGACACGAGATTTACGTATTGCGCGTTGAGCACTTTGCGTTTGCTCGACCGTCTGCACGAGGTGGACGTCGAAGCCGCGTGCGCGTACATCAACAAGTGTAAGAATTTCGACGGTGGTTTCGGTGCTACGCCGGGAGGCGAGTCACACGCCGGTCAGGTGTTCACGTGCGTAGGGGCGCTGGCGATTGGGAATAGATTAGACTACGTCGACGGCGATTTGCTGGGCTGGTGGCTCGCGGAGCGACAAGTGAAGGTTGGTGGGCTGAACGGGCGCCCAGAGAAGCTCCCGGACGTTTGTTACTCGTGGTGGGTGCTAAGTGCGTTGAGCATACTGGGTAAGACTCACTGGATTGATCGTGGGGCGTTGGCACGTTTCATTTTGCGATGCCAAGACGAAACTTCGGGAGGGATTTCCGACAGGCCAGACGACGAGCCAGACGTCTATCACACTTTTTTCGGCATCGCCGGTTTGAGCTTGATGGGACATCCCGCTGTAGTGGAACCTATTGATCCTGTGTTTGCGTTGCCGAACTCGGTGTTGAAGCAGCTCGGCATCGAGCCGTGGTCGGCGCGCAAATGTTAGCTAAAAGCACAATAATACTACAAAGCCCAGTCTGGCATCGGACACTCAAACTCCCACCCTTCGCCGCTATATCGCACGCAGTGTAACCATATCGCCTCTAGGTCGATTGCCTGGTCTCCAGCGTGCACGATTCTCGGGCAGTGTGGACACAAATCGGAGCTCTGCTCCCGGCTCTTGCGGGGAGCGGAGTAATCGATGGCGAGCGACTCGTCTTTGACTAATTCGCCCGCTTCGTTCAGCACGGTGACGTCGCACGCGTGCTGAATCGCTCGAGCGCGCTCAACTTCGACCAATGCACCCCCATACGCGACATCATTTGCGATTGGATACCCGAGCATGGCTAAGTGCGCTCGTATTTGATGCGAGCGTCCGGTGAAGGGTTCGCATCGCACGAGCGAAGTCCCGTCAACGAGCGTCTTAATACACGTAAATTTCGTAGACGCATCCTTGAATGACTTCAAAGTCCGCTCGTCGAGATCGGTGACACCTTTTTTTCCGCGCCAAATCGCCACACGGCCTTTGCTATCGAATCCTAAACTCTCTACGTTTGACACCGGCGTCGCGTCACCGTCGTTGAACGCTCCTCGCACGCGCGCGACGTACTCCTTCCGCATCTCTCGCGCCTCCATCTTCACTCGCATCTCATTCGCGGCTTCTGACGAACGTGCAAGCAAGAGTAACCCCGACACGTTCTTATCGAGCCTGTGAATGGGAAATAACCGTCCCAAATCCCTACGCGACGCCGCCAGCAAAGCGAGCACCGTGTTTCGCCTGTATTGCCCCGTGGGGTGTACGGGCACCGTCGCCGGTTTCCACACCGATACGACGTCATCATTGACGGTCAACACGCGCACTTCATCCGCCATCACGGGAGGTTCATGCCTGTGTATGAAGTGTCGCACGCGGTTTCCTCCGGCGAGCATCGGCCCGTCTTCGTGTTCTCGCGCCTCGTTCGTCGTCTTCGTCGTCGTCTCCTCCCCGTTCGTCCGCGCGCACCCGTTCGCCTCCACGCACAACCGTCCCATCGCGTGTGCTTTCACGTAATACTCTTTCGGTCGCATCGGAAACTCACTCGCGAATAAATCGCACAGCCTCCGTCCCGCCCACCGCGCCTTGACGCCGCACACAAAGTCAAAGTCGTACGGCGCGCAGTACCTCAACTTCAACGCCTCGTCCACGCGATAATCGCGCGTGATCGACGGTGGGTGCGCGAACAAATCGTTTCGTTCGATCACGGCGTCGAGGGCGTTCCCGACGCGCGCGCCATCTCGCGTCGTCGCCGCGCGCGTCGCCGCGTCGTCCCGCGCGCGCGCGCGCGCGTCGTCCCGCGCGTCGTCGGCGCCGTCGCCGTCGCCATCGTCGCCGGCGTCGTCGGCTCGCCGCGCGCGACGTGGCGAGCGTTCGTCCATCGCGCGTCCCGCGCGCAGCGCGCGCGCGTCGCTCGTCGGTTTCCTTCGCTTCGCGCGCGTCGCCATGCGTGGACGAGTGCGGTCGCGCGCGCTCGCACTCGCCGACGCGCGCCATGTACGCGCGCAAGCTCGCGAACGAGGTCGTCGCGCGGCCCGGGGAGGAGCCGTGCGCGACGTACGACGCGCGCCCGCTGCGTCCGGCGAGCGAGAACGCGCGAGTGATGAAACTTTGGCGAGCGATGGGCGCGCGCGACGGGGACGACGGCGCGCGCGGGACGGGGACGGGGACGGGGACGACGGCGCGCGCGAGGGACGCGGTGACGGTGCTCAAGGCGCTCGCGGTGATGCCGTGCGAAGCAGAGATCGCGCGAAGACGCGAAGCGAGGATGGACCCGTGGACGCGGAGGGCGACGACGAGCGCGAGCGACGACGAGGCGGAGGAGACGCGAGCGACGAAACGAGGAGGGAAACGGGCAAAGTCGACGACGGGGAAGAAAGCGAGCGGGGGCGTGGGGAAGGTTAAAACGGACGAGCGATCGGTGCGCCTGCGCGAGGTGGCGAAAGAGGCGCTGAAGCTCGCGAGCGAAGCCACGCGTTTGCGCGCCGAGCAAAACGCCAGATTCACCGAGACGAGAAATTTCGCGGGTAAGATGGTGGAGGTCGAGACCGAGATCGTGGAGGGGAGCAAAGAGGCCAAGGCGCACTCGAAGCGCGTCGAAATGCTCGCGAAGGGCGGCCTCGACGCCGTCTTAGCCGAACTCATGGAGCCTAAAAAGTTAAACGTGTTGGACAAGACCAAAGCCGACTGGCGCGGCGTCAAGGACGTGGACGTCGAGCTTCAGGAAGATTTACAGCACCATCAGCGCGGCGGTCGCACGTACCGCGAGCACCAGGACTTCTTACAGCAGGCAGACTACCGCGAGTACGAGCTCGAGCGCGACGCTCGCCTCGCCGCGCAATCAAAGCGAGGCGGCGCCTGAATCGCCGACGCCCGTAGTCTCGCGGTGTCATGAAAACACGACTCCGTAGCCCTCGCGCGGTGGCGTCATTTCCCGTCGTTTCCCGTCGCCCGCACCGACGCGCGCTCGAACGGCGCGCGCGAGGACGCGACGGCGGCGCGAAGACCTCGCGCTCTTTCACGTCCGAAGAGCCCCGTCGTCATGCGCGCCGCGCCGGTGGCGTCGCCCGCGCGCACCGCGCGCGCGCGAGGTCTTCGACTTGCGGCGCGCGCGCGCGGCGATGGATGCGCGGTGACGCGTCGTGCGGTGACGCGATCGCCGGTGCGACGGGGACGAGGACGCGCGAATGCGACGCACGCGACGAATGCGGCGAAAGAACCGGTGTACTTGCTCGATTACGGCGCCGGGAACGTGCGATCGGTGAGAAACGCGGTGACGGCGCTCGGGTTTGAGGTGCGAGACGTCAAGACGCCGAAAGATTTGAGCGAAGCGAAGAAGTTGATCTTCCCGGGCGTGGGGGCGTATGGAAGTGCGATGGATATCTTGCGCGAGCGCGGGTTGATCGAGCCGTTGCGCGAGTACGTGAGAGCGGATAAGCCATTCTTGGGCGTGTGCCTCGGTTTGCAACTTTTATTCGACGGAAGCGAAGAGAGCGGGGGGGTCGAGGGCTTGGGACTGATTCCGGGGAGCGTCGATAAATTTCGCGGTGAGGGGCTGATTGTGCCTCACATCGGGTGGAACCTCACGAACACGAAAAAGTCGAGCGGGTTGATGGACGGCATGGAGAGCGAGCGCGTGTACTTTGTGCACTCGTACAGGGCGACGCCGACGGAGGCAAACAAGGATTGGGTGCTCGCGACGTGCGATTACGGCGGAGAATTCATCGCGAGCGTGCAGAAGGGAAACGTCATGGCGTGTCAGTTTCACCCGGAAAAGTCTGGCGCCACTGGTTTGGGGGTGTTTCAGCGCTTTCTGGAGGACGCCAAGCCGACGGGGCAATTCGGCACGGCGCCGAGCGTGACAAACGGTTTAGCGAGGCGCGTTATCGCGTGCCTAGACGTACGCTCGAACGATAGCGGAGACTTGGTAGTGACGAAGGGTGACTCGTACGACGTACGCGAGAAGGATGAAGGTGGTGACGTGAGAAACTTAGGCAAGCCGGTTGAATTAGCGGGCAAATATTTCAAGCAAGGCGCGGACGAAGTCGCGTTCCTTAACATCACGGGCTACAGAGACTTGCCACTCACGGATGCACCCATGCTAGAGGTCCTTCGTCGCTCGAGTGAAACCGTATTCGTGCCGCTCACGGTTGGTGGGGGCATTCGTGACTTCACCGATAGCAACGGCAAGTCGTACACCGCGCTCGAGGTGGCGAGCGCGTACTTTGCGAGCGGCGCCGACAAGGTGTCGATCGGAAGCGATGCCGTGTACGTCGCCGAAGATTGGTACGCATCTGGCAAGGTGAACACGGGCAAGACGAGCGTAGAACAAATCTCCGAGCGTTACGGTGTGCAAGCGGTGGTGATTTCGATTGACCCGCGCCGGCAATACGTCGCCGATCCATCGATGACGAAGAACAAGTGCGTGGAAACGTCTCGCCCGGGCCCGAACGGAGAAAAGTATGTGTGGTTCCAGTGCACCGTGAAGGGTGGACGCGAAGGTCGCGATATCGGTGCGTATGAGCTCGCCATCGCCATGGAGGCTCTCGGTGCGGGAGAGATTCTTTTGAACTGCATCGACGAGGACGGCCAAGGAAACGGCTTCGATCACGAGCTCGTAAACCTGGTGTCGGACGCGGTGGGCATTCCCGTCATCGCCTCGTCCGGTGCGGGATGCCCCGAACACTTCACCAACGTTTTCAACGTCACCAAGTGTTCGGCCGCGCTCGCAGCCGGTATATTTCATCGCGAAGAGGTCTTGGTGAGCGAAGTCAAGGCGCACATGACTTCGAACGGGTTGCCGACGCGCGCGTAGATTCTTTGTTGAGGTCATTTAATAGTAATTATACCGGGTAATCGATCATTACAACGTACTACTCGTAATAAAGGGGTCATACTACATACGATTGATTACTTTTCGTCCGCGTTGCACGCGGCGAGGACATTTTCTTTCAAAATGTCCGCCTTCGCGCCGCTCCACTCGCCCACGCGCTCGCCGTTGCGGAAGAGCAGGAACAGCGGCACCACACGCACGCCCCACTCCTTCATCAAAGCCCGCGACTCCAAATCAGTGTCGCCCATGATCTTCACGAACGTCACCTTTGGTAACTCTTGCGAAAGCCCGACGAAGGTTGGGTAAATCATCTTGCACGGCCCGCACGTCTTCGTGGAGATTTGCACCGCCACCAACCCGCTCCCAGCCGCGGCGCTCACGGCTTCAAACTCGGGTTTATTATTGGCAAACTTGACGTTACCGTCCGTCTCGCCCTCACCCGCGCGCACGCGGAGTTGTCGTTTCGCCGTCGTTTGTCGGCGTCGCGCCGCGAACGCCGTCGTCGGCGTCGTCGTCTTGGAGCTGCGCGCGCGAACGCGGCGGTTTCCGGGTCAGTCCTCGCGTCCGCGTCTTCATCCATCGATCGCGGTCCGTCGCGCGTCCACGCGCGCGACCGTCGCCGTCGCGTCGTCTCGCGAGGGTCGTCTCATCGTCGTTTCGATCGCTCGATCGACTCGACGCGCGGCGATCGATTCGATTCGATTCGATTCGTCCGCTGCCCGTCGTCGTCGTCGTCGTCGTCGTCGTCGCGCACCTCAGGCACTGCATCGCCATCTATTCTCTCGGTCGCTCGTCGCTCGTCGCTCGTCGTCGTCGTCGTCGCGAACGAAGCGCGTCGTCGTGCGGATGGCGCGCCATCCGCGTCACCCTCGCCCCGAGGGTCGAGATGATGCGCGCGCGCGCGAAAAAGGTGGCGCGTCGATCGCGGCGAATACGACTCTGGCGTTGAAAAAACCAAAAAAAAACGAAGA
>Ga0255765_1004647_pt1 | contig 13580 bp, 9 predicted proteins | sample 041ome_8_FD_179965 | JGI IMG/M metagenome (GOLD analysis project Ga0255765, IMG submission 179965) | Coastal salt marsh microbial communities from the Groves Creek Marsh, Skidaway Island, Georgia - 041407BS metaG (version 2) | ecosystem: Environmental > Aquatic > Marine > Intertidal zone > Salt...
GTCGTCGTCGCCGTCGTCGTCGCCGTCGTCGTCGTCGTCGTCGTCGTCGCGTGGTTTCGTTCGGTTGGCGCGCGCGACGTCAGCTGTGTCCACGTAGCGACGGTTGGTACATATCGCGCGCGCACCACTTCAAACGTCGCGCGTGTTGCTATTCTTCGTGTGCGCGTCGATGGATTAGAAGCGACGTCATTCGTGCGCACGCGTGCGAGGTATATAGATGACGTAGTAGAGCGACAGCGTCGACCGACGATCGCAGCAGGTTGCGTTGTCGGCGAATTGGACGCGAAGGATGTCGCGAGGGCGACGGGAGTGGTGGACACTGGGTGAACGCCGCGATAGTTGCACCGCAAAGTTTTCGTGACATGGATGCGTCTTTGAAGTGCGGACGCGGACGCGTGGTGTACTTTGGTGTGTTCTCGCGTGGCAACCGCGACGTGCTCCGTAGTTGTCTACGCGCTGAGCGGCGCTGCTTTCGCCGCCCGCACTTTTGGCATTCTAGTCGCTACCGTCACTGAATCGGTCGTTGGGACGTCGTGGTCGCTCGCGGGTTTTGACTGCGAGCCTTTGCAAGGTGATCCGCACTACGGCGTATCGTATTCGTACTCTGAAATGCTTGGCGAACATCGCAGAGCCGAATTCAGAGACGGTGGTGAGTTCAGGCTCGGATTATTACTTTTATCCTTTCTTTAATAACGTAGGCATCGCAAAAGATCCTTTGCAAAATAATGTAAATAATGCGGGGTATTACGGAGTGGCTGATATTGCTCCCTCCATATACGTGTGCACATCTTCATCTGCAGTTGGTTTGTTTGTGTTCCGGGGCATCTGAATCCCAAGCCATAACGGCTTTCAAACAGATTGGTACGTTTTATGGTGGAATCGAGGGTTTGTGCGAATTTACAAAGACTAATTCACCGTTCCAGTGCACGCGCGAGAAGCCCATCGAAGCCACGCAGCGTATTTCCTTGGCGTACGCCGGAACGATGTTTGTCTACACAACACTGAGTATTCTATTTCCATTATTCATGCGTATCAGAGCATCTCGAGCGGAAAAATTTAAAAGATTCATCGCATCCAAGGGCATCGATATCCCCCAATACGTCGAAGAGGAAGAGGCTGTCAACTGACCATTTTCGATCCATGTGTAAGCTACGAAAGCGAAGCGGGATTGTTTCGAAAGGGCCATATATATATATATATGTGTGTGTGTGCGTGTGCGTGTGCGTGTGTGGTGTGTCATCGTATTTCCAAATTAAATGAAGCGCATACTTACTTTACATGCCGCCATGTATTTTCTATTCATATGAAACTTCGGCGGTGCTTACAGGTGCGTTCCACTTTAAAGAGCGCTCGCCGACCGCATCACGATTCGTCAGTGAACGGACGACACATACGACTTTGAGGACACGAAAATGTGACGTAAGACGCCACGACGCGAGCCAACGAATCGAATTCTACTTCCACGCGTCATGACCCGCAGCATGTAGCCATAGTACTCGTAGAGCGTTGTAAAACACACCGCGCGCGTCGGCGTACGTTGTGATTTGTAACTGTAAGTGCTTTGACGCGCACATGAAATCGAAATTTAAAATTCGGGCTCCAGAGCGACAGATAATCAAATAAAACGTTGCATAACGCGCGTTCGCACGTCCAAACATGTTTGGACATGATCGTCACCGTGCCGAGTCGCCCGTCGTCATCGCGCGGTCCCTCCACCCAACACATCATATCGCCATCGACACCATCGTTCTTCGCCGACCGCGTGCGCCATCGACGCGCGCGACGAGCCGCTAGAAACCGATGTATGATATTACGTACACGCGCGCGTTGCGCGCCATCGTCGTCGCACGGGCGACTTTCGCGATCGCGCGCGGGCGAACGCGCCACAACCGCTGGCGAGATCGCAATCGCAAGGAAAAGAAAAATTCTTATTTATCAACATAAAAGTTATCACGCGCGTATAAAACGGACATAAAATAATCACACTTTACAAAACGGCCGTCGGAATTTTGGACACACGCACAGGCCTCGATGCGTACGCGACGCGCTTCACGGCACGCATCGCGCGCGCGACGTGGACGGCGCTCAAGAAGAACGCGCGATGGTGTGTTGGTGTTTTATCTCGAGATTGGTGTGGGAACCATGTTTTGCGTGATCCAGAGGATGGTCGTCGGCGCTTCGGCGCGGCGCTCGACGTCTGTTTTGAACTCGTACCGGTGCCAGTGTTTTGGAACGGCGGCGATGGCGTCGAAATATTCGCGGGGCTCACCAGTGTTGTCGAACACCACTATGCCGTCTTGTTCGCGAATCAAGCGCTTGTCGAGTACGAGTTTCAAGCATGCGGCGCGTGATTCGCCGCCGATGGCGATAAAGTCAAACATCCGTCGTCGCATAGACGCTGCGAATTTCACATAGTCTTTGAATTCGTCAAATTTGCGCTTTTTGACACCATGCGACGACGCGCTGATGGTGTTATTTTGCTCCACGTCAGGCACTGGAGGTACAAAGTGGCTGAACCACTTGCTCGACACATCGTCCCCCATGGAGGACACGTGCTTGTCGCAATGTTGGAGCCAATCTTTTGAATACTCAATCGTATTCAGAGATGCGAGTCGCTGTAGATACCAAAGCGTACCACGGCTACATGACCACTCTAATCCATGCATGTTGGGTTTCATCACTCTCTCCAAAGCTTCTCGCGCGCAGCGAGTAATCTGAGGCGCGCACGGCGATGTCGGCGCGCCCATCGCGTCGTTGGTTTCCAACGCTTGACCTTGAGACTGATACTTTGGCCTTTCATCAGCCATCATGCTAACATTACTACAATGAAGCTTTGAATACGTCACAGTCACCGGATGTCTGATCCATAAAGACGCTGACATGCCAAGAAAAGGCTCGCATTGTCTCGCGAGGGATTTTCTCTCCTCCTCCTCCTTCGCCGCCGCTTCCTTCTCCTTGAGACTACTGCTAGCATCGCGCTGAAATTTTGGATCGACCCAAACTTCATTCGAGTGTCCGACGTCTTGGGCGAATAAACAAAATCCTTCACGATGCAAATGTTTTCTAATACTCGGATTTGTGTCTTCGTCGACTTTGCGCATCTCGACTAATATCACAAACGTAGGTGTTTGTTGAAAATTCATCGTTTTCAAAACATCGAGTTCTGCGCCTTCGACATCAAGACTTAAAAAGTCAATCGCTTCCATGCCAACTCTTTCCAACACGTCCTGCATAGCTAGGCACGGTGCCCACGATGATTTACGCGACATCGCATATTGACTCGCCGAAGGCCCCGACCCGTGCAATTTTATAATCTTATTAGGTTCGCATATGGCCGCATGAAGTGTCACTACGTCATCGTCACCTTGTCCTCTATTACGCTCTAGAGCGACGTAATTCTCTGTCGCGCCCTCGATGATTAAACCCGTCCACTTGAATGCCTTTTCAAAAATATACGTATTCGAAAACCGAAATCCATCCAACCCCCCGAGCTCGACAAAAGTCCGCGATGGAAATATCAAATCATCACCGACAGCTCTCCCAGCCGAAGCGTCGTGGAAAAAGTGCTCGTACACCCAGCGATCTTCCTGCTCTTGCCCGAGCCAGCCGCCTGTGTCCCAGTACCGCGCGTCCAGGTGCGAGACATTCAACGCCACGGCGAAGCTCGCCTCGTCGCGTCGCGCATACCTGGCTTTAAACGACGCCGCGCACGAGTAATTTATTTCATGCGATTCGTCCACAGCGTCAGTATCGATATCGATATCGATATCGTCGTCAACATCATTATCAGGATCTTCATCATCAGCTCGAAGCGCCGCCTCGGCGCGCAATTGCGGCGTCACACCGCCGCGCGCGGCGTCATCCGTGACCCCACTACCGACACCACCGCGAGCACGGCCGCGGCTGCCGTCACCGTCACCGACGCCGACGCCGACGCCGATGCCGACGACGCTCCCACCGCGTTGTCCCGCGAACGCTGCGAACGCCAACGCACACGCGAACGCGCACGCACACGCGCGTCGCGCGCACGCATATCGCTTGCGCACCCCCATGTAAACGCGCGCGAACGAACGACGAAGAGACTCGACGAACGACGCGACGACGTGTGTTGGCGGGCGGCGTCCACGCGAGCGACGGACGACGACCGCGTGCGTCTGGACCAACCCAACCGAGGGTGTGTGTACTGTACTGTATACTCATACGGCGCATCGCAAACTGATACAAGTATGCACGGTTATGGATTTTGTTCATTTGCAGATTTGGGGCACGCTTGCAAATAACAAGTTCCGCTCAGCCAGCGGCGGTTTTTCTGGCATCGCATGATGAGAGCGTATCAACTGTGGCTTGAGACGAATGAAAGATGTTGATTTCTTTCGCTTTTGGATTAGTATCTATATATAGTGATGTTATTTCTTGGTTGTGACATGATTTTCATATCGCTCTGTCAATCACGCGTGAACACACGGCGTCGAGATATCAGATGTTCGTGAATGTGCGTGTCTGCGTGTTGTACATAAACAATACAATAAAGCCTGTGTAGGTGTGTGTGCTACAGCGTGTTGATGGTGTTTATTAACATATCCGCGATCATCAATCTGGTGAAATCCATAAAGTGATGTAGGCTTCCCTTTTGATGCTGCCCCAAGGTGAGCGCGCTGGCGTGAGCGGTGGCAAACGTGACATCGAGCATTGTCACTCCAATATCGCGCATTCGCGGTCGTAGTTTCTGTTGAATTAGTTCTATGATTGTTGTGGTGTGTAACTCTGAAGCGAGGTTATGCGGAGATCCCCAAAGAATGACTCGAACCGGGCGACCGAGCGCTTTGCGTCGGCGCATCAACTTTTTCAACGCTTGGTATAGTTTTTCAAAATAATTTTCTTCTTTTGTGTCCAAAATAAGTATTTGAACAACGAGAATATCGTAATTATCCACAGGTGATGCCGCAAAACTTGCATCGTCAAGATTAGCCCATATTTCTAAAAATCGAACGGCGACTGGTACAACCGGAGTCGACGTGAAGAGGAACCCCAACGCGATCGCTGAATCAAACAGTTTTCTCTTTTCAATCCACTCATTTTTATTTTCGCAATTAAACATTTGCAGTGAGCTTTCTGAAATGCTTCGCGCTTGAGCATTTATCCCAAAAGCAGCAGTCGAGCACCTATACTGACGCGAGCAGTGCCCAGACGCATTGACGCCAATTTCGAAAATAGTGTGCGAACCAACATCTTGAACGATCTCTGCCGCGACTGGTGAACGGTTATACGTCGCGTTACTACCACCTAAAATGTGTGCGACCGCATAGAGCAGTCTCCTGTTGACGCTATTACCTAGAAAGAAAAGTGACTTACCCACAAGCGCCTCACGTGCCAGGGTCGCGTCAAACTTGTGCAAATGCGCGGCGCAATTCGACGGATAACGCCACGTTCGATCCAGCTCGTCAAATATCACGTCTCCGATGCGATGTATGCAATGTTCGCGCGACGAATCGACTGGTGACGTGAGGTTCAGGTGAACCTGTGCCGCGCGCCCGAAATCCAGCAAGATCATCGAGCGTCGTCGCGCGCACGCCGCGAGCACGAACACGGGTAACACAAGAGGCGCGAGCGAGCGCCATAGCCCTCGTTTCATGTGCTTCGCCGCCTCGTCGCCCAGCGCTGAGCGGCGCGTGCTATGGCGCCAAAACCCGAACTGTGACTGCGAGACTTGACTTCTAAACTGCGAGATGGACATATCAGCATAGTACCAACGTCAACGTTGGTTATAGATTTTTCCATTAATATACGGGTGCCGTATGTGTACATAAGACTCGATGGCGGGCCTCAAATGACTGAATGACGCTTTTCATTTTGCGTGATGGAGAGGACGGTGTGTGTCGCGCCGCCAGACACTGGAGAGAGAAAATTCTGATCTGAATAAGATTCGCCGTGCAATACTCATCGAGTCGTTTGGGTCGTGACCGAGTTCTATATTTTCCATTCCTCATCGCTTCGGAGCTCGTCTCGATTCCATCAACACAGCGACGACGACGACGACGACGACGACGACGACCAGGAAAACGACAGCGGGTCACTGGAACGACAGGGTGCGTGAGACTGATTGTGCTTGACATTCACTCACTGAAACGGGACAATGGTCATAAGTTGGTTTGATTTGAAGCATATGGCGCGCGGAGGCGGCGGTAAAGGTCGAAGCAGCGTCCTGGCGAAGCGCTCGCGCGGCGCGCTGTTGCTTCTACTCATCTTCAGTTTTATTTACGTCGTACACGTGTACATGGCGCAACGCAACGCACCATCCTTTATTTTGGAAAGTTATCGACGCTTCGCTGGTAACACTCAGCCTCCGCTCATTTTAGACCAGTTGGGAGGTCGATGGCGTGAGTCGTGTTGGAAGCTCACGTGTTGGAAGGCGAAATTTCTCGGCAAAGTCATAGACGCGCTTACGAAAGGAACGCCAGTGACCACTGGAATGTTCTCTCACCTATCTTTTCGGTGCGACAACTCAAAAACGACGTACTACAATCAACCACTTTCGAGTCGCTTGTTTAAAATTAGCCAAGGAGACATATGCTGTTTTGAACAATATTTGACGGGTCTCCCGCAGCGTAACGTGTCGTTTGTTTTAGTGACGCACGGTCACGACCATCATGGTTCGCCTGCAGATTTAAACACCGCGGCTTCAAAGTGTTTCCGGAAAATTTTAGAAGACGATAGAATAAATGCCTACTTTGTGTCGCAGCACCGGTCAAATTTTAGACATCCAAAATTGAGGTTCCTGCCAATTGGTCTTGGCACCGGGACGTTAAAGATTGGTTTGACCACAGGTGAAATTCTAGCATTAGTAGAGCGTACGCGAATGACATTCACAAACAGCTGCGAGCGAAAGCTGCAGTGCTCGATTAGGGCCATTGAAGCGAATTTTAACGTCGCTGGCAAAAATTCTGGAGAAAAACGAGCCTCGTCTTTAGCGCTTCTACAGCGAGCCTTAAATGTTTCGGTGCAAAATGTGTATATGCAAGTGAATTCATCGCTCACACTGGAGCGTTACGCAGCATCGGCATTTGTGATGTCACCTGCGGGAACTCATCATGACTGCTGGAGGCACCATGAAGCATTACTCATGGGTGCATTTCCCCTCGTTGACGAGTATCACTTGTTGCACAAAATACTCCCTGGTTTACCAGTGATTTATATCAAGAGTTGGGAGCGAATGACACGAGATGATCTGTTCTCAAAGATGGATGATATAATTAGCGCAGATCCACCATCGGCGATGCCATTAACTCGCGCGTACTGGGAAGAGGAGCTCAAATCTTTCCTGTAAACAACGGTCAGAGTTTGGTGATGCAAGTGAACCTTGCTCTGTGGCGAACGCGCATGTGACGAGTTACATGCGACGAGTTACATGTGACGAGTTACATGTGACGAATTACCTTAGAAATTTGAAATAGTTTAGCGTTTAGTATTTAATGACGAGCACGCAATCGATGTTTACACTGACTTTCTTGACCATCCATGAATTCACGTTGTTTCGTCTCACGAGACAACTTGAAACAAAGAACAAATGGCAAGCGAAACCAACAAAGTAATTGTAGTGCATTAAAGTTATATTTTGAATTTTCATTACCGGTAGCTGCAAAATTATTTCATGCTAAGACTTTCTGACGACAAAATGTAAGTGCAGTAAAAGACTTGATTTTACTCTGCGAAGGTTTCTGGCATTGAAGAGTGTTTTGTCACAGAACTGCATGCTTGTAGATGTTGTTGTTGCTGAGATTCCACTTGTTTATGCAACTTGACGTCCCATTTGATTAACTTAGAAAGTATATGGATTGTCTCTTGCCCTGGAGCGATATAGTCAGGCTTTGTGCGGGCAATATTCTTTTGTTCGCCGTGATAAGCCGAGCTAGCTCCACGAAAGAATTCCGGGAATGCAAGCTCTAGTAATTGTAAGAATTCCCGATAATTTTCCAAAAGACCAACAGTGTATACGCTATTCATATTATTCATCGCACGTGCGCTCACTTCTGGAAGAGCGAGTCCTTCGCATTCACCTCCGTCTCTTCCACAAAGATATCTACTTTGAAGAATGTTAACGAAGTCTTCATTTAAGCACCTTTTTCTGTTCATGTCATCTAGCCGGACACATTCATCCAATGTAAAATTACCACGCGTTTGCAACACTTCTATTTTATCATTTCTCCCTCGATTACCGTATCTCAAGTAGTAATAATCACTGACAATTCGTGACACAGGCTCGCGTAAAAGATTAATGTATTCAACATCCTTGCCAAAGAAGATCTCTGGAAAATGAAAATGCCCAGCTATCAAAGTTCTCTCTGGTCGAGTTATGGCGTCCATAATAGCTCGAGATGCTTTTGAGTAACTGTTAAACGGCGGATTCAAGCCAACGAGGGTAAAATTGTTTAATTCTGCAAGTTTCCGTATGAGCGCTAAAGTCGTGGAACTGCCTGCTTTCGGTATCCTGTTGTACACAATAACCTTTGGTCTCAAGTTACAGCGGCTCGAAAAATCGACGCTTGCAACTGCTCTATGTTCGCATGCGATATTTATAGGTTGCACTGTCAACGCAAGCTGTTCGCGAAAGACGCACAGAAAGCCGATCAAGCACACCAAAACGAAAACGCCCCACGGCCTCGCCGGCGACATTCGCCAAGATACTGGACGACGTCGGCCTGAAGCTCGCCAGTGATGCTATATATATATTATATACCGTTGTGGCGACGACGGAAGAGTATGAATCGTGCTGTCGTGGGCGCGGTTTACTACGGTTCACTTCACCACACCTAATAAGCAAAAGGCATCCCCGCTCGCGTACCTCCAAAACAAGCTCACGCCGACGCGTTTAAAAACTGCGTTGGCGGAAACAGCATACTAGGGGCGTGCATCCTGCATATGCAGGCCGGGCCTGCATACGCGTGCATACCATACTTAACATATAATAAGCTTATGTAATATGACGTTTAAGTACTACATACCGTGCATATGGTGTTAAATACGAGTGTTTTGCGCACCGATCGTGTAAACATGCGCCTGGTAAACCCGTATTTCTGAATCCTCGTCGCGTACCGTAAAATGACCAGTCATGTCGTCTGGTATTTACGTAATTATTAGATCATCAATGTATTTCTACAAATCATGCCCCACATAAAAGTCGTTTTTCTATGGCCGTATGCACGTGTGGGGGGCGTGCATCCTGCATATGCACGTGCATATGCATATGCATACCATTTGTGCATATGCATACCGCCAACACAGTTTAAAAAACATGGTTAATAGATTTAAACGATACAATTTATGTGTATTTGACTATATGCTAGCGGATATAAACATTTCAAGGGTCTCCAGTGAGACACTGGCAGCTGCCTGCTGCAGGCTGGTCGTCCATCTGGATGACCAGCCGCAAGTGTCTCAGGTCTGTGTGGTCTCAGGTCTGGTGTGGTGTTTCAGCTCCCAGTCTAGTTGAGCGCGTTAATGAAGGGACTGGTCCGTTGTTCCGTGTCGCGCTGCAGTTGACTGATCCATATCGTCGTAGTGTCCACTGGCGTCGCGAAATCGTAGCGATGCCAGTGTTTTGGCACCTCATTCATGCCCTTGGCATATCTAGCGCGCTCAGAATTGTCCAATACTAAGATACCATCTTGCTCGCGAAGTAATCCGTGTTTTATGACAAACTTTACGCACGCCGTCCTGTTTCTGCCATCAATCACGATGAAATCAAACGTTTTACGTTCGAATTTTGCAGCTTGAGAAATGTACTCGCTTGGCACTATTGAACCAGTAGAATCAACCAGCGCATTTCTCGATCCATGAAAAGGCGTCCACTTGTTTGATAAGTTTTCGCCGAGTGATAGTACTTTATTTTCACACAGAGACATGTAGTACTCATCGTGCTCAATCGAATGGAGCGATGCTAGGTGCTGGAGGTACCATAACGTACCACTACCACATGACCATTCAAGGCCGTGCATTGTCGGTCGCAGCACTCGTTCGATGGCTTTTATTGCGCAGCGTGTCAACCAAGGTTCACACGTTGTTCCCATCCAAGGTGTGTGTCGCTTTGGTCTAGAACCAAGGTGAACATCACATTTGATATTAATATAATCGTCGTGCACTGGTTGATTCAACCAAGACGAGGAGCTTCGTCCTAGGAAATTTCCGCATTCGATTGCGGGCGAGTTTGTTGTTGGCCTTGTGTCTTGCATTAAACCTTTAGCTGCAGCGTTTGAGTCAAACGAGTCTAGCGCAAACAAAAATAACAACGCAGTCGCAATCGCGAGACTTGAGCCACAAAAAATCAGTATGATAAAAATTTGACGACCACGCTTAGATGCGCATTTGCAACGACGAGAGCTCGACGCAAGCATGTCACGGAAGCCTGACTCGGTGCACGTCGATCATTCCAACGACTTTTATTCGACGCAAGTTGCCCGGTCAGAAGGCGCCGCGAAGCATCGAATGACGTTTAATCAACGGCAATCTACGCACGCCTTCACGTCGTGTGCATCTTCTCGACGCGCGCGCGATTCGGCGTCGAACTCTCCGGTTTCCAAGAATCAACGATCGCGCACCTCGTCAGCGGGGTTTTCGAGTCGAAAATTTCGATTCCCCCGATGAACGCACGTGTCCGACCGACCGACCGTTTTATTTACTCTCGTTCCTCGTCATTCGTTCACCAGTTTCGACTCGAAACTTTCGAGTTTATACGTAAACGTGCGTAGGTGTGGAACATCACTTCCCACCGCCGACGCGCGCGAGAGTGATTTTGTGCTGATATGCGTTTCCGCCAACGATTTAAACACGGGAGCAAAATTTGCGTTCTCGGTGTCGTTTTTTTCGTTTGCTTGTGCGTGGCTGCGGCGTATGGTAAAGGAGAGTCGACATCGCGAACGACATCACGCGCACACGGCTCGACGAGGCAGCACCGCGATATTAAAGCAGGCGCGAAACTAGAGCCTTGGGAAGTCGCGACGATGCACAACTTTACGTTTTACATACCTAAATCGTGTACGCCGGAAGAGGAGGTTGGGTTTTCTTGGTCCACGTTGCTCAGTCACAAATGGCGGTCGAGCAATTCTCACGCAGCGTCCGCGTTCGCGTTGATAAGTCACACGTGTGCGCTCGAGAACTCGCTCATACCATATTTAGATGTAGGAAGATTGATCATAGTGGACCGCCGACCTACGCAATTGTGGTTGAGGTACAAGAAGAATACCGCAGGCAAAGATTTATCAAGAGTGCGATACGCCGTGGCGAACTGTAGAAAACCGTACTTTCAGACAGAAAAGGATGTTTGTTTGATTCACGAACCAAAAAATACAGCGTGTGATCCAGATGACTTTACAAGTCCTAAAAAGTTTCACGCGACCTTCAAGGGTACGACGTATTTTAAAAACCGTGGAACACATCGTTACTTGCTCAAGCTTCTTGAAGACCGAGACAATGGAGTGGTCGTGCTCACGACTTATAGGCACATATCAAATGACAGGCAGATCCCGTTAGACAGCCTCATCACTCGTCCGCATTTGGAAGAAGAAGAGCGAGAAGCTAAGAATTATAACTACTGCGATATACTGAACAGCACTTACGCGTTTGTGCCTTCTGGTAGATCTCCGGCGTCGTATAGGCTCATGGAAACTCTCCTCGCTGGAGCGATCCCTGTTCCTTTCTTAGAGCAAGATGACGTGGATACAGAGTTACCTTTCAGCAACATTATCGATTGGGGAGGTTGTTTGGCACAAAATACCGAACTACCTCAAATTCACCGCGTAATCAGTGAAAATTTAGAACAACAAACAACTCGTCGTGAGAGTTGCGCCGCGATCTTTGACGAATTTCTAGAGACGACGGAGAAACGAACCGAGACAGCACTACACTCAATGTATAAACAAGTCGCAAAGAGTACAATGTAACAACTATAACTATACTGTATATTTGATTTGATTTAATTTGATTTGACTTGAGCGCGCTGTCCACGCGTCACGGGAAATTAAAAACACAAAAAAGTACCACGTTCATTAGAAATATGCTTCATGCTGAAAATTTAAATTCGAGTAATCTAGTAATTATACGACTTTATTCAATTCTATTGTGAAAGTAAATTAGAGATAAATTTGAACAAGGTCAATTCTGGTGTGGGTGAAGTACATGCGCTAAAATATAGGTGGTGAGCTGTCGTCGCCACTGAGTAGTTCAGAGTCTCGACAGTGTGCGACTTCGATCTCAATGATCACGTACGAAATTTTGTGCTAATGTCACCACATCAGAGCTGTTTATTTTATGATCGTCAAGCATGATCATAGGTACGAGGGCATCTTCATCCACAACGCGCCTGAATGAATCAACTGAGTTGATGCGTACGTGGAGACACCCAGGAATCTGCGTTTCAACGCCGAAGCGCCCACCATCGATATCTAGATCATGCTGCACATCGTAATGGTATTGTCTCCATAATCCAGCGTGCTTGAGTGACAGAAAATACGTAGCATACTCGGTCCAGTCATAGCTCGGCTCTTTGAAAAATAAGCCTTGCAAATCGACATTCCGAACATTCATGAGGTGCTCAACCGCATGTTTGAGACCTTCTGCGCTTAATAACTGCGGCGTCCAGCCCATGACAAATTTGTATTCTAAAGGAATGTGCCAATGCAGTGCAGTGCGCTCGTACTGTCGCCTACCAAACCATATCTCTGTCGACTGCAAGCACACACGCACGCGAGGTTTACTAAACCAGGAATGCGTGACAAAAGATCTGACGAAATTCTGCTTACTAAGTCTTTGCTGGGCCCATTTCGGACTGCACATCGTGTCAGAATCTAAGAAAAGTATATGCGTACTAGAAGTCTGCCTATAGCTCAACAGCTTGATGATCTGTTGTTTATGTGCCCCAGGCCAAGGTCTACCAGATAACTCGGGCACAAAGTCATCCTCTGCCACAATTCTCGAGTTCACTCTAGTTCGGGGAAGATGATCCTCAAATGTCCGTATATCTTGTTTAGGCACGACATAAATTAAGTCTCTGATGCCATTTTCTGGCGTCAAGACATCTCCACACGTCAAAAGACCGGCGCGCGCGAAATCAAGCTGTCTCACTGTCGTGGGTAAAATCGCAGTGATGACCACTTCCTTGCGAGAATCTTTCTTAACATTACCCGAAACAATAACGTTAAGCGCAAATAACACCACAGCCGCGAAATGCCACGATTTCATCCCGCAACACCGATGGATTGGTGTTTTCACTTTCGTTTTGAGCTGATGCCTACACCGCTTGGCAAACGACGACGACGACGACGACGACGACATGAGTGCGAACCGATACACCCCGCGCAAACTTCGGCAATCTCAGTCTCTCGTTTTGCATTCGTGCACTATTTTTGCTTGCCTTCCGCGCACCGTTCTGTCGTATGCGCCGACGTCGCCGACGGGCGCCAAACGAAGTGCGTTGCTTCGAACGTCTTGTTCATCAAGACGTTCAAAAACTTCCCACTGGGTAAGGCTGACGAACAGGTCGAAATTAGAATAGTGAAATGCCCAAAGTTATTCCTATTCCCGAAAAATCG
>Ga0255765_1004651_pt1 | contig 13568 bp, 14 predicted proteins | sample 041ome_8_FD_179965 | JGI IMG/M metagenome (GOLD analysis project Ga0255765, IMG submission 179965) | Coastal salt marsh microbial communities from the Groves Creek Marsh, Skidaway Island, Georgia - 041407BS metaG (version 2) | ecosystem: Environmental > Aquatic > Marine > Intertidal zone > Salt...
CCCTTCTTGATCGACTTACCCACTGTCTCAGTTGCTTTTACAAGAAAAGATAAATCAGGTCGATTGACGCTATCAATTGGTGTTGGCACGGTCACAATATAAACCTGTGCATTTTTAATTGCAGACATTTCAGCGGAGTACTTCAGATACTTTACAGATTTCAACACTTCTTGCGAAACCTCTAGCGTATGATCTTTACCGTCCTCAAGTTCAGCAACACGTTTTTTATTGGTATCAAACCCAATCACTGGCCTCGTCTTTCCAAACTCAATAGCCAATGGTAAGCCAACATAACCAAGTCCAATAATTGCGATAGTAGATTGATTTAAATTCATTATTGAATATTAACTTATTGAAGACTTAGCTGTACAGAAAAAATTTTTACAAATCATCATTGAATATTAACTTATTGAAGACTTAGCTGTACAGAAAAACTTTTTACAAATCATCTATATTAATAAATATATTTAATCTTTGTACTTAGAGGACAATATGAATGGTTTTGCTTCACTATCTTTTTTTGATAAGAATATTTGCTCATTATTTAGAATTGGCCATTCAATATTGAAGGGATTGTCACGCCAGTGAATGGTTTGCTCATGAGGTTGACTATAAAACTGATTAACTTTATAAACTAATTCAGCCACATCAGATAAAACGTAGAATCCGTGAGCAAAACCCTCAGGAATCCATAACTGTTTTTTATTATCAGCTGATAATATCTCAGCAACCCATTTGCCATATGTGTATGAGTTTATCCTAATATCAACAGCAACATCCCAAACCTCTCCTTCAATCACTCTAACTAGCTTGGCTTGTTCGTTTGGGAAAGATTGATAATGCAAACCTCTAAGCACTCCTTTAGTTGATTTTGTATGATTATCTTGGACAAATTTTACCTCACGAGAAACTGCTTGATTTAACTTTAACTCATTATAAGATTCGAAAAAAAAACCTCTTTCATCAAAAAAAACATCTGGTTCAAAAAGAATAATTTCAGGAATTGAAAGTTTTTTAAAAGGCATCGTTAAAATAAAATAAATTATTTTGCATTTGTTCGCCATAGATCATAACATATCTCTACAATACTAAATTTTGCTGTCCATAAAAAAGTTTTTTTTATTTTTTTAACTGATGCATAACATGAAGCTACATCGCCATCACGTCTGGGTTGGATCCTATAATTAATTTTTATTTTACTCGCAACCTCAAAAGCTTTTACCATCTGTTTCACAGAAAACCCTTTGCCACAACCCACATTAAAAATTTCACAACCAGGCGTATCATATAATAACGAAGCCCAATGCGCCTCTATTAAATCCATGACGTGAATATAATCCCTCACCCCAGTTCCGTCTTCAGTCTCATAATCATCTCCATAGATATTGAGATGATCATAATCCCCTCGAGCAACTCCCAAGATATATGGCATCAAATTATTAGGCACACCATTCGGTTTCTCTTCAATAATACCTTTGAAAGAACCTACAGGATTAAAATATCGAAGTATCATCACTGACGATGTTTTGAAGTACCTATCATTTAAAAAGAGTTGCTCAACATCAGCTTTGGATTGGCCATAAGGATTTACAGGATTTACAGGATGATTTTCATCAACAGGTAAATACTGAGGATCGCCATACACTGTAGCACTGGATGAGAAAATGATTTTTTTAATTCCTTGCTCTTTGATACAGTTAATTAAGTTTTGTGAGCCAACAACATTGTTATCATAATAGAGATCAGGATGGGTTACTGATTCAGACACCGACTTTAATCCCGCAAAATGAATCACCGCGCTGAATTGATGATCCTTAAAAAACTGGTTGAGTTTGTCTTTATCGCGGATGTCGATGTTAAAAAAAGGGATGGTCACCTTAAAATGTTTTTCTAAGGTTTGTAAATTTGAGAGGTCGCTGTTACTTAAATTATCGATCACCACCACATCGACTTGTTTTTCTAAACAGAGGGCTACCATGTGCGACCCTAAGAAACCAGCCCCGCCGGTAATTAAAATTGGATGGCTAAACTGTTTAGACTCGATCTCACTCATACCTTATTCGGACAACACTTTCATAAGGTACTGACCGTATTGGTTCTTGAGTAATGGTTTTGCTAAGTCTTCTAGCTGGGATTCGCTAATCCATCCTTGACGGAACGCAACCTCTTCAGGACAAGCGACCTTCAACCCCTGTCTATTTTCGATGGTTGATATAAATTGGCCGGCATCAAGTAATGAATCATGCGTGCCCGTGTCCAACCAGGCGTAACCCCGGTCCATAATCTCGACACTTAATCTTTTTTGGAATAGGTATAATTTATTCAAATCGGTAATTTCTAATTCGCCTCGGAGCGAGGGTTTGAGGCTCTTGGCCAAATCAACGACTTGTTCGTCATAAAAATAAAGGCCTGTCACCGCGAAATAAGATTTGGGTTGAGTGGGTTTTTCTTCAAGGGAAATCACCTGATTGTTGTCATCAAATTCAGCCACGCCATAGCGTTCTGGATCATGCACATGATAGGCAAACACCGTCGCTCCATTGTCTTTTTGGTCTGCTGACTGGAGTAATTCTTGCAAATCATGCCCGTAAAAAATATTGTCGCCCAAGATCAGTGCGGATGGATCGTCGCCAATAAATTCTTCACCCAAAAGAAACGCTTGTGCTAAACCATCGGGGCTCGGTTGTACCTTGTATTTAAAATTAATACCCCACTGCGATCCATCACCCAAGAGAGATTCAAAATGTGGTGTATCTTCTGGTGTGGAGATGATCAAGATGTCGCGCATTCCACCAAGCATGAGGGTTGTGAGAGGGTAATAAATCATCGGCTTGTCATACACCGGGAGCAACTGTTTAGAGATGGTCTTTGTCACTGGATAGAGTCGGGTACCTGAACCTCCCGCCAAGATAATGCCCTTACGATTCATGCTTTTCCTCCACATTGAACTTTATATTTTTATCTCTTACCGCGATCAGATCGGGGTTGAGTATTTTATCTAAATTATAAACCAAGGGTTGGTAATCTAATGTGAAGATCTCACCTCCTGTTTCTTTGAGGATTGCATGACCCGCTGCCATGTCCCAGAGTGAGGTAGGTCCAAAGCGTGGATAGGCGTCAGCCAATCCTTCGGCCAATATGGTCAACTTTAAACTGGATCCTGCTGCAATTGTTTCGGCATGATGTTGCTGAATAAAATCTTTTGTTTGTTGATTGAGGTGTGACCGCGAGACCAAAAAAATGGGTGACTGTCTTGTTTCGTTTTCTTGTTTTGGAATATGATGGATCTGTTGATCTTTTATTTTTTTTGCTCCCTCACCCTTCATGCCCATAAAAGTTTCATTAGCAACCGGAATGTGGATCACTCCTAAGATCGGCTGATTGTCTTCAATCAAAGCAATATTGACCGTAAATTCGCCGTTACATTTAATAAACTCTTTAGTGCCATCAAGCGGATCGATACACCAAAAGGTTTTAATATCGCCTTCAAGTTTCTCACCCTCCTCGCTCAATATCTGAATTTTAGGAGTCAGTTTTTTTAATGCTTGATTAATAATGTTGTGGGATGCAAGGTCCGCTTGGGTTAAGGGGCTCTGGTCACTTTTTGATTCAAGTTTAAAATCACCTTGATGATAAATATCTAGAATGGCTTTGCCCGCCTGTTCAGATATGCTTTTAACAGCTTCAAGTAAATCCTGATTCAATTTAATCAAATGATGCTAGCCTCATTTAAAATTTGCTGTACACACTGATCAACCGACTTATTCTTAGTATCGATAATGACTTCTGCATTTTCAGGTGCCTCATAAGGAGAGTCTATCCCGGTAAAGTCTCGCACCTCACCCCGTCGAGCTTTTTCATACAAACCCTTGACATCACGGGCCTCGCACTCTTGTAAAGAAGTTGAAATGTAAATTTCTTTAAACTGATTGTCTTTGAATAAACTACGAGCCCCGTCGCGTTCCTTTTTAAAGGGTGAGATTAACCCTACAATCACAATCAGACCAGCATCTACCATGAGTAGCGCTACTTCTGCTGCTCGACGAACATTCTCCTTACGGTCAGCCTCACCAAAACCCAAATCAGAATTTAGGCCATGACGCAGATTATCGCCATCCAAGATGTAGGTGTGCTTGCCTTTTTTATTCAGCTCCTGCTCAAGGGCATTGGCGAGTGTGGACTTGCCCGCACCTGATAAGCCGGTCATCCACAGACACATCGGTGTCTGCTGTTTGATTTGGGCGCGCTCGGTTTGCGTTAAGACGAAGTGTTGAAATTTAATATTCTTATCCATGAATAATCTTTTGTAATTCTTTCAGCCAGTCGTTTAAACTTAAATGAAACGTCTGTTTGATTTTAACATTACTCAACACACTATTGGCTGGCCGTTGGGTCTTGGTCGGGAACTTATGCGTTGGAATCGCATATAAATGTTCTAGATTAAATTTGGGATTGGCCTGGCTAATAATCTGTTTGGCAAACTCATACCAAGAACAGGATCCATCTGGGACCAAATGATAGACCCCGGTATTATTTTCTTTAAGTTGTGGGATAATCGCTTTGATTTGCTCGGCAATAAACTGGTTTGAAGTCGGGACACCTTTTCGATCTGCCACAACCTTGAGTTCATCCCGCTCTTCACTTAACTTTTTCATGGTGAGGTAGAAATTATGCCCAATGTTGGAATATACCCAACTCGTTCTAAAGGTATAAGTTAATCCGCCCACTTTTTGGACCGCTTCCTCACCCGCACACTTGGACTCTCCATACAAACCTAACGGATGGGTAGGATCCTCCTCAACATAAGCCTCTTTTTTTTCACCATCAAACACATAGTCGGTGGAAAAGTGAATGAGTGGGATATGGTATTCTCGAGCCTTTTCAGCCATCACCTTCGGCGCATCCCGATTAATCTGAAACGCCAATTCCGGTTCGTCCTCGGCCTGGTCCACTTTGGTGTACGCCGCGGGATTAATAATGAGCTCCGGTTGGTGTTGGTCAATGACCTGTCTGATTTGATCTGGATTGGTGAGGTCACAGTCCTGCCGGGTTAAGCCGATTAGTTCATGGTCGGTTAGTTCGTGCATCAGTGCATGACCCACTTGGCCGTTAACGCCCGTGATGAGGATCTTCATGAATAGTTTTTATTGAGCCAGTGTTGGTACTCGCCTGATTGGACATTAGCGACCCAGTCCTGATTATCCAGGTACCACTGAACCGTTTTACGAATGCCGGTCTCAAACGTTTCTTCCGGTTTCCAGCCGAGCTCATTAGAAATCTTGGTAGCATCAATCGCATAGCGTCGATCATGACCCAGGCGATCCTTGACGAAAGTAATCTGCTCTTTATAGGACTTATCATCCTCGCGAGGATTGAGTTCATCCAATAAGTCACATAGGGTTTGTACTACTTCTAGGTTGGCCTTCTCATTCCAACCGCCGATGTTATAGATCTCACCCACAACGCCCTTTTCTAACACAGTCGTAATCCCCTTGCAGTGATCGACCACGTAGAGCCAGTCTCTCACTTGCTGCCCATCCCCATAGATCGGCAAGTCTTGTCCTTGAAGGGCCATGAGGATACAGAGGGGGATGAGTTTTTCTGGAAATTGATAGGGTCCATAGTTATTAGAACAATTGGTCGTTAAGACTGGTAGTCCATAAGTTTGGTACCAAGCGCGGACCAGGTGGTCAGAAGCTGCCTTAGAGGCGCTGTATGGGCTATTCGGTTCGTAAGGGTTGGTTTCTTTAAACGCCGAATCGGTTGAACTTAAGGTGCCATAAACCTCATCGGTGGACACATGCAGAAAACGAAACTGTTTTTTGGCATCATCGCTTAGGGTATTAAAAAATGATCGGGCTTCTTCTAATAATCGATAGGTGCCCAAAATATTAGTCTGCATAAAATCATCTGGGCCGTGGATGGAGCGATCCACATGACTCTCGGCCGCAAAGTTCACAATCGCTCTGGGTTGATGATCTAGTAATAATTTAGCCATCAGTGTTGAATCGCCAATATCACCTTGCACAAAAAGATAGTTGGTGTTTGATTCAACTGATTTTAAATTTTCAAGGTTACCCGCGTAGGTTAATTTATCTAAGGCGATGACTTTTTCGTTATTGAGAGCTAACCAATTGAGGGCAAAGTTAGAGCCAATAAATCCAGCCGCTCCGGTGACGAGAATACTCATGCTTTTAGATTTAAACCTTCTTCAATCAGATCACACAGGATATGACCAATAAGGATATGCATCTCTTGAATCCGTGCGGTGGTATTCGATGGCACGATGATCGATTGCTGAACCAAGCTGGCTGCTTTACCACCACCCTTCCCTAGTAATCCAATGGTCTTCATGCCTATTTCATTTGCTGTTTTATAGGCATTGAGCACATTTTGGCTGTTACCAGACGTGGTGATACCAATTAACACATCACCTTTAGTGCCTAACCCCTCAACTTGCCTCGAGAAAATATGCTCATAACCATAGTCGTTTACGATACAGGTCATTACCGCAGAATCCGCATTTAACGCGATTGACTTGAGAGGTTTACGATCACCTACAAAACGACCGATGAGCTCCCCGGCTAAGTGTTGACTATCCGAAGCACTGCCTCCGTTGCCACACCAAAAGATGGTCTTATGATCTTTAAGCGCCTGAATTAATGTTTGAGCTATGGATTGAATCTGTGCCTTTAAGGACTCGATTTGAGAGGCGACTGATAAATGTTCCTCTAAATGTTGTTTAATAATGTGTTCCATAGTGAGATTATAGCGAGAGAGTTTGATATTGGGTTAATTTTAAACAATAAAAAAACCAGCTTTTGGCTGGTTTTATTTAAACTTAATAATTCTGTTATTTGTTTAACTCTTGTTCAATCAACGACTTAATCTTTAGTTTTTCTTTTTTAAGACGGGTAATAATCGTATCGGGCAGATAATGCTCATAGCCGCTGTTGATTTTTTCATTTAACTCTTTGTGTCGTAATTTTAAATTCTGCAAATTCATCAAAACTCCTTAAAATTGTGGTTAATTAGTTAAAACTGAATTGACTGCTAAAATTACATCTCCTTTTCTATGAATTTATTAGACTCACAATTCCAACTTACTCCCTTTTTTAGAAAAAAAGAAGGGTTAAATTGTAAAAAAATTGTAAAAAAATGACTGAGTTCAAGGACTTATGCAAATGAGCAAAAATGGTGCATAAAAAAGTTCAAAAAGTTGGTGTTATTTTGTCCACATTATCTGTGGATAAAATTGTGTATAAAGCGTTAAATTTTGGTTCAAAGCCTAATTTTTATAGGATTTTTAATAAATTGTATAAAAATTAATCAAAAATTTATTCAATAAATTCAATAACTTAACTATAAGTCTTTGATTCATAATAAGCGTAAAATTCAAAAAATGACCTCTTTAACCAAGATGAATAATCTTGTGCATAAGTCAATACTTTTTTTTGATTTTTTTTATTTATCGAATTTAAAATTTTGAGGTTTAGGGTTGCCAAAATAATTTATCTAGGGTTATTATTCTAAGATTATTTTTTTGGAGTATTTATGAAAATAATCAAAGAGATGAAAGAAGTGTTAATCGCATCCGGAATTTTGTTCACTATTCTGATGGGCATCCTGGTTTTTACCCAAGTTTATTTCTAATTACACAACGATTCAACACTTTACTTAAAACAATTAACCCTAGTTAGATTGTTGTTTTTTCTATTTCGGTTTCATGCTAAAGTTTGCACTTTAAATTTACTTCTTTAGAGGTCATACATGCGTTTCTTATTTATTCTCATTTTAATCACCCTTTCTTCTGCCTGTTCTTTTGTAGAACAAAAACCGGGATCTGAAAATGTTGTTGTTACAACAAAAGATCAAGTGGCGAGCTGCACTTCCATGGGCAAGTCTCGAGTGACTGTATTATCCGAAATCGGATTTGCTGACTTAATGGAAAGTTATGTTGCTGAAAAGCTGGACCTCATGGGTAAAAATGCCGGTATAGATCAAGGGGGTAATACAGTGGTTAAACTCGAAGAACCTGAGCCCGGTGTTGCGGTTTATGGTATATATAAGTGTAAATAATCATGAAAGCCTTAGTCAAAACAAAAGCAGAACTAGGAATTTGGTTACAGGACATGCCAGAGCCCGAATGTGGCAACAATGATGTCATTGTAAAAATTCATAAAACCGCCATCTGTGGAACAGATATCCACATTTACAATTGGGATGAGTGGGCACAAAAAACCATTCCTGTCCCCATGATCACAGGTCACGAATACGCGGGTGAGATCGTTGAGGTCGGGCAAAATGTGACCGATTTGAGCGTCGGCGATATTGTCTCAGGCGAAGGACACATCACCTGTGGCCGTTGCCGAAATTGCTTGGCTGGAAGAATTCACTTATGTCCAAACACCATAGGTGTCGGCGTTAATCGTACAGGTGCTTTTGCTGAGTATGTGGCGATCCCTGCAAAAAATATATTTAAACCTAGTCGCCCCATCTCAACCGAATTGTTATCTGTGTTTGATCCATACGGAAACGCCGTTCATACCGCCCTATCTTTTAATATGGTGGGAGAAGATGTGTTAATCACAGGCGCTGGTCCTATCGGTAGTATGGCGGCCCTGGTGGCGGACCATGCCGGTGCTCGTAATATCGTGATCACTGATATGAATCAGTATCGTCTGGATTTGATTAAAAACATATTGCCCCGCGCAATCACCATCAACGTTTCTAAAGAAAAAATCACTAAAGGCATGATGGAAAAATTAGGTATTTTCGAAGGTTTTGATGTGGGCTTAGAAATGTCAGGCTCCCCTCAGGCTTTCAGTGGTATGTTGGATCTCATGATTAATGGGGGTCACATCGCCATGCTCGCGATTATGCCCTCCGGATCAGGGATTGATTGGGATATGGTCGTATTTAAAGGCTTAACCATTAAAGGCATCTACGGTCGAGAAATTTTTGAGACTTGGTACAAAGGATCAATGATGGTGCAGTCTGGACTGCCTTTAGAAAAAATAATAACACATCGCTTTTCATATGAAGATTATCAAGAGGGTTTTGAAACTATGCGCTCAGGAAACTCTGGAAAAGTAATACTTAATTGGACCTAACGCAATGAGCTTTAATTCTTTTAAACAATCTTTCCAAGCCGACCTTCAAGAAATCAAGGATTCTGGTTTATGGAAAAATGAACGTTTTATTGATTCCGACCAAAAAAGTAAGATCACACTCCAAGATGGAAGTTCTGTCATTAATATGTGTGCGAACAACTACTTAGGTTTGGCTAATAATGCAGAAATTATTCAAGCGGCCAAACAAAGTTTAGACCGTTGGGGCTTTGGGGTAGCATCCGTCAGATTTATCTGTGGAACCCAGACTTTACATAAACAACTTGAGACAGAAGTCTCAAAATTTTTAGGCACTGAAGACACTATTCTTTACGCAGCCTGTTTTGATGCCAATGCAGGATTATTTGAAACCATTCTCAATGACCAAGATGCCATCATCTCTGATGAACTGAATCATGCGTCCATTATTGATGGAGTCCGTCTGTGTAAAGCACAACGCTATCGTTATAAAAATAACAACATGGAAGACCTCCGTGCCAAGCTCGAAGAGGCCAAGCTGAATAAAGCACGTCGAATTCTTATTACCACCGACGGCGTATTCTCAATGGACGGTACCATTGCCAAGCTCGATGAGATTTGTGACTTAGCGGATGAATTTGGGGCGATGGTGCACCACGATGATTGCCATGCCACTGGCTTTATGGGTAAACAGGGTAAAGGTGTGCATGAATATAAAAATGTAATGTCTCGTGTTGATCTGATAACTAGTACTTTTGGTAAAGCCCTAGGTGGCGCTTCTGGTGGATTTACCTCAGGCCGTTCAGAAATTATCGACATGTTAAGACAACGTTCACGCCCTTATTTATTCTCAAACTCACTGGCTCCGAATATCTGTTCAGCTTCATTAAAGGTGTTAGAGATGCTCAATGACTCCACTGCCCTGCGAGATAAGCTCGAGAAAAATACCCATTACTTCAGAAAAGGCATGCAAGAGCAAGGGTTTGATGTGGCTAATGGTGACCATCCTATCGTGCCGATCATGTTGGGTGATGCAGTTCTCGCTCAAAAAATGAGCCAAGAACTATTAAAAAATGGAGTGTATGCGGTTGGATTCTTCTATCCTGTTGTTCCAAAAGGGAAGGCAAGGATCAGAACTCAACTCTCGGCTGCGCATAGTTTTGCAGAGCTGGATCATGCCATCCAAGCTTTTGTGAAGGCTCGGGACGCTGTTCAATAAATTTTTTTAATTTTTACCCTTGATTTTTTAAATGAGAATCATTATCATTATCATTTAGTAAATTAATTTATTATTTATTGACATGACTGATTTTGAAAAATATTTAAAACATCACCAACAAAAACAAAAAACCAGTAAGGGTTTGTACTACGTCGTTATATTAAGTTTAGTGGCTATTGTTGCCTCTGTCGTTAACATCTCATCGTTCTAAACACCGCTACTGCTTCACTACATTTTTCGATAGGGTCACTTCCCGAGTAAACGAGATAAGCCCGATAATTAAAGCACTAGTTGCACCAATAAAAGAAAAGGCGATGTACTGATCAAAATTAAATTGCACTTCTGTCGCTATAAAAATTGAGGCAATCACAATACAAACCAACAATGCTGATAAGGTTGTTAAAGCAATTGCCCAGTGCGTCCAACGCGCCCGCAGACGCAATAATGTGATTTCCGCCTGTTCGTCCTTGCTCAGTTTTTTATTTTTTTCATTCAGAATCCGAAAGCGATCAATAATGCGGGCTAGTCGATTTGTCATCACCGATAATATCGCTCCTATTCCAGTCAATAAAAAAGCTGGGGCTACAGCTAATTGAATGGCACTGGCAACTTCAATCAAAGGGTTCATTTAAAGATCCTTAATAACATTAGGCAACGAGAGCTTGTGACACGTCGGCAATGATATCATCGATGTGTTCTATACCGACTGAAATTCTAACCATATCAGGAGAAACCCCCGCTGCTTTTAATTCCTCAGGGCCAAGTTGGCGATGCGTCGTTGATGCTGGATGGCAAGCTAAGGATTTTGCATCACCAATATTCACCAGTCTTAAAATCATTTGCAGTGCATCAATAAATTTTGCCCCTGCGGTTTCACCTCCCTTGATACCAAAACTAATAATTCCAGAAGCCCGTCCTTTAGTAATCTTTTGACAGTAATCATAATATTTATCATCGTCAAGCGCAGCATAATTAACCCAACTCACCTTGGGATGCGTTTTAAGAAACTTAGCTAATGCTGTGGCATTTTCACAATGCCGCTCCATCCTCAAGCCTAAGGTCTCAAGACCCTGCATGATCTGAAAGGCACTGGTTGCGGATAAGGCCGCCCCTGTATTTCTCAAAGGAACCACTCGACAACGACCGATAAAGGCAGCAGGACCTAATGCTTCGGTGTAAACAACACCATGATAAGAAGGATCAGGCTCATTAAGCATCGGGTACTTGGTTTTATCTTTGGCCCAATCAAACTTTCCTGAATCAATAATCACCCCACCTACAGTGGTTCCATGGCCGCCGATGTATTTTGTTAACGAATGAATCACAATATCGGCACCAAAATCAATGGGTCGGCACAAGTAAGGGGTTGGTACCGTATTATCAACAATTAGAGGAATATGATGTTTTTTAGCAATCTTTCCCAGCGTGTCTAAATCAACCACATTCCCTAAAGGATTTCCAATAGATTCACAGTATAAGGCTTTTGTATTTTCATCGATCGCGGCTTCAACTTCGCTGAAATTTCCAATGTCCACCAACTTGGTTTTAATGCCCATTTGAGGAAGGGTGTGGGCAAATAAATTAAACGTTCCACCATACAATTGATTGGCACTAACGATGTTATCTCCCACACGGGTAATACATTGAATTGCGTAGGTAATGGCAGCCATGCCAGATGCTAAGGCTAAAGAAGCTATGCCACCCTCCATTTCCGCCAAACGTTGTTCCAATACCGCATTGGTTGGATTCATAATTCTGGAATAAATATTACCCTCAACCTTTAAATCAAAAAGGTCAGCCCCGTGCTGAGTGTTATCAAAAGTAAATGACGTCGTTTGATATATGGGTGTCGTGGCCGCCTTGGTTGTGGGTTCCGATTTATATCCGCTATGAAGAGCAATACTTTCTAATTTCACTGGTGTATTCCTTTATTAAAAATCATTAATTCCATCTTACTTGATTTATTAAATACCCGCCATGATTGGCTTATGAGATTAACAGTTGAAAACAACCGATTAAAATGAAAATACTGATTACATTTAAAATGATTCCTTGTTTGGCCATTTCATAGACTCTGATTTTCCCACTGGCAAATATGACCGCATTTGGTGGCGTGGCTATAGGTAACATAAATGCACAACTTGCTGCAATCACTAAAATCGTTCCAAGCATTTGCACTGGCATCTGCAGATTGATCGCAACCATACTAACAATGGGTAAAAAACTGAGGGTTAAGGCTGTATTGGATAAGATCTCGGTCAAAAAAATAACACAGATCACTAAAATTAAAACCAGAGCAAAGGCAGAATATTGAGTTAAAAATTCTAAATTATTACCAATCCAGTTAGCCAGGCCACTGGTCATAATTGATTTAGCCAAAGCTAAGCCTCCACCAAATAATAAAACTAAACCCCAGGGAAGTTGTTGCATATCTCGCCACTCGAGGAGCTCCTTTTTTTTATTTTGAGATGGAATGATAAATAGAAAAAAAGCAGCTGTAATTGCAATCCCAGCATCAGTGAGATTGGATAGCAGTTGAATGCTCGTTAACTGACCACGAAATACCCATGCACCAATGGTCAGTATAAAAATCAAAGCCACTTTTTTTTCATTCATGGACATTTGAGTTAATTTAGTAGTAATGATTTTGTGATCCGTTGAATTTTTATTGATGGACTGCGAAAGCACTAGATAAGCACTCATCAAAATAACTAATGACAAAGGAAGGGCTACTTTTGACCACTCGTAAAAGGAAATATGAATATCATAGTTTTCCGCCATATAACCTACAAAAAAAATATTGGGAGCGGTTCCTACTATGGTCGCCATGCCGCCAATGGTTGCCCCGTAAGCAATACCAAGGAGCAGCAAGACATTGAAGCGAGGATCGGATGAATTGATTGTTCGGCACACATAGGTTGCAATTGGGAGGAGCATCATCGCTGTGGCGGTATTAATAATCCACATACTGGTCAAATAGGCAATGATCATAAAAGAAAATAAAATACTTTTAAGTGTTGTTCCATTTCTACTAAGAATAAAGTAAGCAAAGCGTTTATGAAGATTAACCTTTTCAATTGCGATCGCTAAAATAAACCCACCCAGGAATAAGAAAATGGTTTGATTAGCATAGGGCAAGGCGACCTCTTGAAAATTAGCAGAGGTTAAGATGGGCAGAAGAATGAGTGGTATTAATGCCGTCACATAAATCGATATGGTTTCTGTCAGCCACCAGACTACCATCAGCGTCATCACCGCTA
>Ga0255765_1004681_pt1 | contig 13480 bp, 15 predicted proteins | sample 041ome_8_FD_179965 | JGI IMG/M metagenome (GOLD analysis project Ga0255765, IMG submission 179965) | Coastal salt marsh microbial communities from the Groves Creek Marsh, Skidaway Island, Georgia - 041407BS metaG (version 2) | ecosystem: Environmental > Aquatic > Marine > Intertidal zone > Salt...
TCTTCTTTCGATGACAGACAAGAAAAACGCAGACAAACAAAAAGCGCTGGAAAGCGCGCTTTCGCAAATTGAACGCCAGTTCGGCAAAGGTTCCATCATGAAGTTGGGATCGGAAAACGCGATCCAGGAGATTGAAGCAACCTCAACAGGGTCGCTGGGCTTGGATATCGCGCTTGGGATCGGTGGATTGCCAAAAGGGCGGATTGTTGAAATTTATGGCCCTGAAAGTTCAGGTAAAACCACATTGACCCTGCATTGCATTGCGGAAGAGCAGAAAAAAGGTGGCGTATGCGCCTTTGTTGATGCGGAACACGCGTTAGATCCGCAGTACGCCAAAAAATTGGGCGTAAATCTGGATGAATTGCTGATTTCACAGCCTGATACGGGCGAACAAGGCTTGGAAATCACTGATACATTGGTGCGCTCTGGTGCGGTAAATATGGTTGTGGTCGACTCGGTTGCAGCGCTCACCCCGAAATCCGAACTTGAGGGTGACATGGGCGATAGCAATGTGGGCGTTCAGGCCCGTTTGATGAGCCAAGCGATGCGCAAACTGACGGGATCTATCAGTCGTTCAAATTGCATGGTGATTTTCATCAACCAAATCCGGATGAAAATTGGCGTGATGTTTGGTAGCCCAGAAACCACAACAGGGGGGAATGCGCTTAAATTCTATTCCTCGGTGCGTTTGGATATCCGCCGTATCGGTGCAATCAAGGATCGCGATGAAGTTGTTGGCAACGCAACCCGTGTGAAAGTAGTGAAAAACAAAGTTGCGCCACCCTTTAAGCAAGTTGAATTTGACATCATGTATGGCGAAGGCATTTCCAAAACGGGTGAATTGTTGGACCTTGGTGTGAAAGCGGGCGTCGTTGATAAATCGGGCGCATGGTACAGTTATGGCGATGAACGTATTGGGCAGGGCCGTGAAAACGCAAAAACTTTCCTCAAAGAAAACCCAAGCATCGCGCATGATATCGAGGATAAAATTCGCGCCTCGCATGGATTGGATTTCGACGCTGAAATGGGCGGGGACGAGGATATTCTAGAAGCATAAAGACCCTGAAATTTAGGCAAAAACGCGGTCATTTTGGCCGCGTTTTTTCATTGCTACACGCTGCGTTATGGACATCACTCAACGGACAGGATAGACCCACTCTAACCAGTTGATGAAGCGAGAAAGCAATGCCAACGTTAAACGAAATTCGGTCAACCTTTTTAAATTATTTTGCCAAACAGGGGCATGAAATTGTCCCATCAAGCCCCTTGGTGCCGCGCAACGATCCAACATTGATGTTTGCCAATTCGGGCATGGTTCAATTTAAGAACCTGTTCACAGGCGTTGAAACGCGCGATTACAAACGCGCGACCACCGCGCAAAAATGTGTGCGTGCGGGTGGTAAACATAACGATTTGGACAACGTTGGGTATACGGCACGCCACCATACATTTTTCGAAATGCTGGGGAATTTCAGCTTTGGTGATTATTTCAAATCCGAGGCGATCCCATTTGCATGGGAATTGGTAACCAAAGAACTGGATATTCCCAAAGATAAACTTTTGGTCACGGTCTATCATACCGATGATGAAGCCGCGGATATGTGGAAAAAGGTTGCGGGCCTGTCTGATGATCGCATCATCCGCATCGCAACGAATGACAATTTCTGGATGATGGGTCCGACGGGGCCCTGTGGCCCATGTACCGAAATCTTTTATGATCATGGCGAAAGCTTTTGGGGCGGTCCTCCCGGTTCGCCCGACGAAGACGGGGATCGTTTTATCGAGATTTGGAACCTTGTTTTCATGCAGCACGAGCAATTTGAAGACGGGTCAAAAACGGATTTGCCAAACCAATCCATTGATACAGGGATGGGGATCGAACGTGTTGCGGCACTGCTGCAAGGCACCAATGACAATTATTCAACCGATTTGATCCGTTCCTTGATCGAGGCGTCTGCCCACGCAACCAGCTCTGATCCAGATGGTCCCGGCAAAACACATCACCGTGTAATTGCGGACCATCTACGCTCAACCTCATTCTTGATTGCGGATGGGGTGATGCCGTCAAATGATGGGCGCGGGTATGTGTTGCGCCGCATTATGCGCCGCGCGATGCGCCATGCGCATTTATTAGGATCCCAAGATCCGGTAATGCATCGTTTGGTGCCTGCTTTGGTGCAACAAATGGGTGCGGCCTATCCCGAATTGTCACAGGCGCAGGCCCTGATCGAAGAAACCCTGTTGCAAGAAGAAACACGTTTCAAACAAACCTTGGATCGTGGTTTGAAACTGCTGGATGATGAAGTTGCGGGTCTTGGTGAGGGCGCGGCCTTACCTGGCGAAGCAGCGTTTAAACTCTATGACACATATGGCTTCCCACTTGATTTGACGCAGGATGCCTTGCGTGAAAAGGGGCTGAGTGTGGATACCGACGGCTTTGATGCGGCGATGGCCGAACAAAAGGCCAAGGCGCGCGCCGCATGGTCAGGTTCGGGTGAGGCGGCGGATGCCTCAATCTGGTTTGATATTGCGGATCAACACGGCACAACCGATTTCCTTGGGTATGACACTGAAACGGCCGAAGGTCAGATCATGACCATGCTTAAGGGTAGCGACACTTTGGAGAGGGCGGAAACAGGCGCAGAAATCCAAGTGGTTCTAAACCAGTCACCGTTTTATGCAGAAAGCGGTGGTCAGGTTGGCGACACGGGCGAAATCCGCACTGAAACGGGCGCGGCCACCGTCACAGATACGAAAAAAGTTGTAGGTGTGTTCATCCATATCGCAACGGTGAACGAAGGCCATATTGAAACGGGTCAGGGCGCACAATTGAACGTTGATCACACCCGGCGTAGCGCCATTCGTGCAAACCATTCGGCCACCCACCTGTTGCACGAAGCATTGCGCCGTGCCTTGGGGGATCATGTGGCACAACGCGGATCGCTGAATGCGGCGGATCGTTTACGCTTTGACTTTAGCCATTCCAAAGCGATGAGCGCGGATGAACTGCGTCAGGTTGAGGCAGAGGTGAACGAATTCATCCGCCAAAACACACGCGTTGAAACACGTATCATGACCCCTGATGATGCACGCGCATTGGGTGCGCAGGCCCTATTTGGTGAAAAATATGGAGATGAGGTCCGCGTTGTGTCCATGGGCGAATTGGCCGGATCGGGCAAGGGCAATGAGGGCAACACCTATTCATTGGAACTATGCGGTGGTACTCATGTGCGCCAAACTGGCGATATTGGCGCCTTTGTCGCGCTTGGCGATAGCGCAAGTTCCTCAGGTGTGCGCCGGTTCGAGGCCCTGACGGGGCAGGCCGCATTGGATCATATGACCCAGCAATCTGAGCAGTTGGTCGCCATTGCATCTGAAATGAAGGCCCCCGTTGCCGAAGTTGGATCACGCGTCAAAGCCCTGTTGGATGAACGCAAGGCGTTGGCGAATGAGGTTGCACAGCTGCGCCGTGAATTGGCCATGTCAGGTGGCGCATCGCAGGGTCAGGGGCCAGCAGCCAAAGAAATCAATGGTGTATCCTTCATTGCGCAGGTTTTGGCGGGTGTGTCGGGCAAGGATTTGCCTGCTCTGATCGATGAACACAAAAACCGTGTCGAAAGCGGTGCGATTTTGTTGATCGCTGACACAGGTGGCAAGGTTGCCGTGGCCGCAGGGGTCACGAATGATCTGACCGATCGCGTCAGCGCGGTTGATTTGGTCAAGGCTGCTGTTGTCGAATTGGGCGGCAAGGGGGGCGGTGGCCGTCCCGACATGGCCCAAGGTGGCGGTAGCGATGTATCAAAAGCAGATGCTGCAATCGCAGCGGCAGAGGCGCAAATTACCTAAGATTTTGGCGGCAGGCTCTGCGCATGGCGCAGGGCCATTCCCATCCAAATTGCACGGCGATCATCATCGATAAAGGCGTCATCCGTCACATCGATCAGGCCGCCCATTTTGCGGTCTGTAAACATTATGTCACCTGCGCCCTCAATGGCTTTGGCCTCGGCCTCTTGGTCCTTGCCTACGCGAAACATGGCGCCATCCTTGTGAATGCCGCACACCATGTGACTTGCATACATAAAGGCAAGTCCGCCAAACATTTTCTTTTCCGAAATCCCAATGACATCACACAGATCATCGCGCATGATTTGTGCCAAACCTTCGTCATAGGCCATTGGGGCTCTCCCTATCCATCTGGTGGCAACACACCCAATCCGCGCAGGTACACACCGATCCCTGTTTCCAATAAATCTTCGGGGACAAACGGGCTTTGCGCGCCTGCGGAATTGCGTGCGAATAGTTCGACAACACCATGTGACATGGCCCAAATATGGGCGCTGAACATGGATGCAGGCGGGCGGCGATCCTCTGGCATGTTGTGGCACAGCTCTTGGGCCGCGCGGTCCATGACGCTGCGCGCGCGTTGCGATGCATGGGACAATTCCGTTGTGCGATTAACGGAAATACCACTTTCAAACATTGCAATGTAATGCCCCGGATGCACCCGAGCAAAGGCCAAATAGGCTCGTCCAGTCGCCTCAAACGCGGCCAATGCAGAAGGTTGGCTATCGCGGTAGGCATGTTCCATCAGATCGGCAAAAATCTGATATCCCTGAAGCGCGGCTTCGGCGATCAAATCTTCGCGTCCTTCAAAATGGCGATAAACGGCGGCAGGGGTGACGCCCGCACGTTTCGCAGCCTCGGACAGGGTAAAGCCCGTTGGACCCTTTTCACGGATCAAGACAAGGGCCGCTTCAATCAGCGCCTCTTTCAAGTTGCCGTGATGATACCCGCGTTTAGGCATTCCACAAATCCACCGTGCCACATATCAATTCGTCAATCTTAACAATCGAAGTATCATTTCGACCCGTATAGTCAAACTGTGATAATATGGTTTGCATCACGGCCAATCTGGCGCGGCGTTTGTCGTCCGCGCGCACAACATGCCACGGGCTGTGATCAAAATTTGTTTTGCTCAACGTTTCATCAATTGCATCGGAATAGGCATCCCAGCGGTTCAACCCCTCAACATCAATCTATGAGAGTTTCCAATATTTTAGCGGATTGCGTTCACGTTCCATAAAGCGTGCCAGTTGTTCGGCGCGTCCAACATTTAGCCAGAATTTGATCAGGTGCACGCCCTCTTGTTCCAGCATGTTTTCAAAGGGCCCCACTTGATAAAAAAATTTGTGACGTTGTGCGTCTGTGCAAAAATCAAACACCTTTTCAACAACGCCGCGATTGTACCAACTGCGATCAAACAGCGTCATTGTCCCCGCGGTCGGCAAATGGTTTATATAGCGTTGGAAATACCATTGGCCTTGTTCTTCCTCGGTTGGTTTGGATAGGGCCACCACCTTGGCCACACGGGGGTTCAGATTTTCGCGCAGGCGTTTGATGGCGCCTCCTTTTCCTGCGGCGTCACGGCCTTCAAAAATGATTGCCACACGTTGGTTGGTCTCTTTCACCCAGTTTTGGAATTTGGCCAATTCGATTTGCAGGGCGTCGTAATGGGTTTGGTAAGGTTTCTTTTGCAACCGATTTCGGTGCGGAAACGCAGGGTCCAGCATGACACCTTTGGTTGCGCCTTTGATGGCCTGTCGCACATCCTGAGGCGCATTGGTTTTGAAATACGCGCTAATTTCACCGTCAAATGGAGATTTCATGACCGCTCCTCTTTTGGTGAATATGGCGATTTAGTTATTCTGTTTCAATGTGATGCGTGATTGAAGCCGCTGAACTGCGTCTAAAATGTCAGCCTGTTTGAAATGATGGGGCATGTGGCCTTGGTCAGGCCAGATGGTGACATTCACATCCTTCAGGCGATTTTTCAGCCCCTCGGCATGGATTTTGGGGGAAACCGTGGTGTCCAATGCGCCGTGCAGAATTTCGATGGGCACGCTGACGCGATTATATTGTGTCTCAAGCGCGCGAATTTGTTCATGGATTTGATTGCGCTGTCGGGCATTGCTTTGGATTGTTTTGGGGCGCAGCACCAATTCAACGCCCATCCCATCCCGATAACGTGTAGGTGGGGGATCGGGGGTGAACACCTCATCCAATCCATTTTGAATGGCACCTTCGAAATGAAAGGCCCCGATGAAATGATTGATAAATGGCCCGATGAGCGGGTGTTTGTTCATTTTGTAATAGGTGCTGGTCGGTGTATCAAAGGGCATGACCACAGGTGATATTAATGCCAAAGCGGACAGGTCATCAGGTGCCTGTGTGGCCCAAGCCATTGAAATAATCCCACCCAATGAATGTCCCAAAACGATGGGATTTTCGGCACCCAATTGTTTAGCCGCATCGCGCAGGATCATCGCCTGATCAATAAATTTATCCCCATCTGAAGATACCCTGTCACTATATCCTAATCCGGGGCGATCAAAAATAATCAGACGGAAATGCGGGGCAAGCGTATCCTCAAGGGCGAGGATGAGATCACGCATATTTCCGCTGGATCCATGGATCATCACCAAATCGGGCCCCGATCCTGTCACATAGGCCTGAACGTTTTTTCCATTGACCTTAACCGTTTGGCCAATTGGGGGATAGCGTGCCTCGATCCGCGCCTCGCGTATCTTGGCAATCACATAGGTGCCCAATACTGCAAGGGCGAGTATAAGGATAAAGAGTTTAAGCGCCAATTTCATTCAAATCATAAGGTGTGGTTTGGTAAATCTGATTGACCCAGTTTCCATAAAGCAGATGTGCATGTGAACGCCATTTGTTCAATGGCGGTTGGCTGGGGTCATCATCGGGGTAATAATTTTGCGGCACATTGATCGGCGTTCCGTTTGCAACATCCCGATCATATTCCTGTTTCAACGATTCGTTGTCGTATTCAAAGTGATTAAAGATATAAAGCGCGCGATGTTTCGCATCTTCGATCAAACAGGGACCCACCTCGGCACTGCCTAGCAGGGTTTTTAGATCTGGGGTTGCGTCGACGTCTGTTTGTTCAATCTCGGTCCAGCGGCTAACGGGGATGACAAAATTGTCCGAAAACCCGCGCAGGTAGGGCGAAGCAGGCACCAAATTATCATGACGAAAACATCCGAACGCCTTGGCATCCAGCATACGTTTATTGATGCCATGCAGATGATAGATCATCGCCATACCGCCCCAGCACACGCCAAAGGTGGAATGCACGTGGGTTTGTGTCCAATCCATGATTTGGCGCAGCTCTTCCCAATAGGTCACCTCTTCAAACGGCAGATGTTCGATGGGGGCACCCGTAATGATCAACCCGTCAAATTTTTCACCACTTTCTGCAACCTCGTTAAAGGGGCGGTAAAAGCTTGTCATATGCTCGGCAGCGGTGGTTTTCGATTGGTGATCGCTCATCCGAATAAGTGTCAATTCAATCTGCAACGGTGTCGCCCCAATCAGGCGGGAAAATTGGATTTCCGTTTGAATTTTGCGTGGCATTAGGTTCAGCAACGCAATGCGCAGCGGGCGAATATCCTGACGCGATGCCTGATTTTCCGACATAACCATCACGCCCTCATGCGTCAGCACGTCATAGGCAGGCAGGTTTTCTGGAATCTTAATGGGCATCGATATTTTTCCTAAGTTTCAATTAGAGGTAGAGCGGTTATGTGCTGCGCTCAAGGGCATTTGCGATCATCACATCAAATTGATCGGGAGTTTTCACAGCGGCAACCTCATCGGCGGTGACCTTAACACCCCAGTTTGCCATGCCACTGTACAGTGGTTGGCGGTGTGCCATCGCCTGCGCATATGTCCAGCGCACGAAATTACCGGGGTCAACATCACTGGCGGCGACCCCGTGTTCCGCAAGGTACGCCTCCCATTTGGCATCAAGGAAGGATGCCTGATAGCACATGGGTTTTGGCGCACGATCAAAGCGTTTGATCAATTCATCTGTATGCGCATCCGATCCTTCAATCCAAACCATCAGCGCAGATTGTGATAGGCAGGATAGAACGGGATCATTTGGGTCTGCTGGGTCCACAACCTCGCAAATCGATCCACCGCTGTCACAAACAAAATGATCATAGCCATAGATATGACGTGCACGTTCGATGAAATAGGGGGTATCCAGCAGGGCTTCGACCTCGGCGCGGTGATGTTGCGCCTGACGTCTACGATATTCTTCGATGGATAGGCCACCTTTATCCGCGCGTCCGGGTTTTCCCAAATAGGTGGATAGGGGTGCCAGGTTATCAAAGGTGATGTTTGATTTGATTTTGATGCTATCGCTCATCAATAGGTCGCGCAGAAACGGATTGCCCATTGCCTCTCGTTTGAAGCTATCTTCGATGAATTCGCCCATGTAGCGGGTGCCAATGCGGTAATCGATGGAATAGTGAAACCAATCACCCGAGGCACGCAGCATATTTGAAACATGGGTTTTCCCCAATCCTGACATGCCAAACAAAACGACACGCTTTTGCACGGCGTTTTGCCAATCCAGTGCGCTGTTGTAAATCATGACGGACCTCGGGTTTCATGAAGAATGTTGCTATAATTCCCGACAAAGATCAAAACCGCGCCGGCCAAAACCATAATGTCGAGCGCCTCACCATAAGCCAACATTCCAATGACTGCAATCACCGGCAGGCGGGCGAAATCCACAGGGATCACAACCGTGGCAGGCGCCAAGGCAAGGGCAGAGGTGATGCAAAAATGCGCAAGCAATCCGCATAGCGCAATCACCATCACATAGGGCAGGGCGGTTATTGATGGAACGGCAATATCACCATCATACCCCGCACAAATCACCCCGAACACCGCCTGCATCACGGTTAGGTAAAATAATACGCATGTCACGGTTTCGGTGCGGGTCAATTTTTTGGTCATCAAGGTGGTCCATGCGAATGCCACGGCCGATAAGGCGGCCGTGGTCACACCAAAGCTGATCCCAAATTCCCATGGGCGGGTGATGATCAAAATCCCCGCAAACCCCATCACCGCGGCCAGAACGCGCATGCGTGTCAATCGTTCCCCCAAAACCATCGGCGACAGCAACAACACCCACAATGGGTTCGTAAATTCCAATGCAAAAAGCTGTGTCAGTGGGATCACCGTCACCGCATAAAACCACAGATTCTGACCCGTAAAATGTGCCAAATTACGCGTGAAATGGGTGCTCATGTGCCGCCGTGTGATTTGCCCCAAGGTGTCGAAATACCACCCCAGCGCCAAAACAACCGCGATCCCAACAAAACTGCGGTACATCATGATTTCAAATGTATCGAGTTCAAAGCTGACTTCACGCCCCGCAACAGCCATCGCAGAAAAAGAGCCAATCGCGCCCGTCATATAGGCCACGGCCTTGGGTATATTTTGTGTGCTCATGAAATCTCCTGCCCGTAGGATCAGAAAGGAAGTTTCCGTGCGCGAAAGTCAAGTGAATTCAATCAATACGTTCCGTGATCGGCGTGCATCCGGGTAAAGATTTCATGTCGTCAATCCAGCGGGACATCGCGGGATATTTCTTCAACTCAAATCCACCCTGATCCGCAACATGGGTATAGGCTAATAGGGCGATATCAGCGATGCTGGGATCATCTCCGCCGAAAAATCCGTGTTTTTCCAAGTTTTGTTCCATTACGCTCAACGCGTGCGCCCCATGAACATGGCATTCTTTGTATTCCGTCATGCGTTCGGCAGGAATTTTTTGATAATACTGAATAAACCGTGCAACGGCGATAAAGGGTTCGTGGCTGTATTGTTCGAAAAACAACCACTCATATGTTTTGGCGTGTTTGATCCCTGAGGGTGGAAGCCAAGGTGTCCCTTCAGCCAAAAAGCCCAAAATCGCATTTGATTCAGCCAGTGTATTGCCATCGTGCAGGGTTACGAATGCAATTTTCCATTGGGGTTTAACTTTCTGAAGACGGCTTTGTGCGTATCTCCTGCCAAAACATCAATATCCACCCAATCGTGGTCAATTTTCAAAATAGAACAGAATAACTCAATCTTATAACAATTCCCTGATAAACGATCTCCAGAGACCTGCATACCAATTCCCTTAACCAAAATTATCCGACCAATTTGAACCTTTAATATCAATCCTAATTATGCGCTTACTGTGGCGGGGCATGGCCCACAGGTAAAGTGTAAAGGATAGGGTTCTTGGAAATTTTATTTGAACAAGCATCCCCAATTCCCCATCACGCGCTGGCGGCCTTTGCCGCTGTGATCATTGGGGCCGTACAATTGTGGATGCGCAAAGGGGGGCGCGCTCATCGCATTATGGGGTATCTTTGGGTGACCCTGATGGCCATTGTTGCGCTAAGTTCGTTTTTTATCCACAAAATACGCCTGGTTGGCGCGTTCAGCCCCATTCATTTGCTGAGCATCTTCACGCTTTGGTCCCTTTATATGGCGATCCGCGCGGCGAAAGATCGGCGCATAAATGCGCACCGTCGCTGGATGCAGAACCTTTATGTGATGGCCTTGTTGATCACAGGGGCATTCACGTTCCTGCCGCGGCGCACAATGCATATGGTTTTCTTTGGTGGCTAATCATTCGCGCCAAATGGGGACCATCGCGCTCCACACTCCATCGCGCAGAAATCGATGATAAAGAGCGGCTGCGATGTGCAAGCCGATCAACCAATAACTGGCCGTAACAGATGCTTCGTGGATGAAAAGTGCAACACTGATCAAGAGACCCTCTGGCCTAAAGAGCGTATAGAGCACGCCGATGATCAGGCCAGAGGCCGCAATCAACCCCATCGCCACATACATCCCGAAATGAACAACCTTGGCCCCAAGCTTTTGCACGGCATGTGTGTTTTCAGGCAGGGCCGAGGATTGCATGCGCGACATGTAGAAAAACCGCGCCCCAAGCAGGATCAGAAAGAGTGCTGCAAAAATCACCTCAAACCGCAAAAGCGTGCCATCGGCCAATTGGCTGATGTTATCCACCTGTTTGTAAATCCCATAGGCAAAGATCGCGACAAAGCCCCAGTGGAAGAGTTTGCCCAAAATGCTATGATGCACCACTGGCGCAGGTGTTCCAGATTGTTGCATACCACATCCCCTTGTTTTGCTGACATCCACCATCCTAATTTAGGACATGATGAAACAGAATATAACCCTACGCATTGACATTGAATGCCACTCTGAGCTTAGGGCGCAACAAATTCAGGAGGTGCAGATGAAAAAAATTGGCATTTTGGGTGGGATGTCCGCCGCCGCAACGCAGATATATCATCAAACACTCTGTTCGCTCACACAGTCGGAATTGGGGGCTTGCGTTCCCCTAATCTTTTGATCCGTTCTGTGGATTTTGCACCGCTTGCCAGCATATGAACGACGCAAACTGGGCGGCCATTGGCGATGTTTTGCATGCCGAGGCAAAATTGCTAGCCTCGGGTGGGGCAGAACGGATCGTTTTGGCAACAAACACGATGCACAAACTTAGGGATCAAATCATGCAAGGCATTGATTTACCTTTTATTCATATCGCCTTGGCCACAGCCACCGCGGTTTTGGCAGGTGTTTCAAAGCGCCCCGCATTTTTCGCAACAAAATTCACGATGAAAGAGGCGTTTTATCTAGATATTTTGTGCGACAATGGCCTTGATCCAATTGTGCCAAATACCGCGGAATAGGACGTGATTAATGACATAATTTTTGACGAGTTGTGCAAAAATATTGCCACCGTCGAAAGTGAAGCTGTCTATTTGGACATTTTGAATCGCCCAAAGGCTCAGGGTGCCAATAGCGTGATTATGGGCTGTACCGATGTTTGCCTTCTGCTCAACGCCCAAAATACGTGGGTTCCCGTTTATGACAAAACCCATATCCACTGTCAGGCCGCATTTAGGGCCGCATTGGATTAGCGCTCAATTTACTCCCGCTCAATAGTTTCAACTCTGTAAGTTATTGTTATTATAGATTATTTTTTAGACTTTCTAACAACTTTCTAACATTGCTGTTTGAAAACACGCAACACTGAGTGCTGTGTGACTATTTAAAAGTAATAGAAACGTTGAAAAAGTGTTAGAAACTTTCTAACCACCTTTCAACACTATTTCAAACACACTTATAATTCTAATTGTTTAAGTGCTTTGCCTCAAATATCGCTTATTATGAGGTTATGTTTGCGGATGCGTACCTTCTCATCAGTTACTTATTCTTTGGAACTATGATTGGATATCCGCTTCTAATAAATTTTGTTGTTTTAAACTTGATATGGAAATAACAAGTTTTATTAATTTTAAAAAAGAACCTCAGACTGAGATGATTTGTAGATCGATTAAGCGTTTTAAGATGAAATTCTTTTTAAAATTTCATCTTTTTTTGCATCGATGTTATCTACATCACTTTGATAGTAGGAACAGCCACTACATGGAGAAATTGTGCCTCCTTTTCCTTTTAAATGGGTTTTTCTTATTTCTTCTAACTTATGACTTTTCCAAATGTCGGCGATACTTTGCATAGATACGTTGCCTAGGTTGTTCACTCTTTTGAAATCTACACAACAAGGCACAACATCTCCATTAGCATTCACCATCATACTTTTAAATATTTGTGTGCAAACTGTTTGTTTTTGATCAACCTCATTGAAGCGATGCCCAGAATCTAACCCCAAATTACTGACTGTTTCAGGCCATAAATTTACCAGATTTTCTACGTATATTTCATCACAAATCTCACCAAAATAATGGTGAAATAATTTCAAGTCATTTTCATTCTTGATAGCATTATTGTGGATTTTTATATAGATAGAACAGTCTCGTTTGTTTTCGTAAAGTTTGCCTATGTTCTCTACTAGCTCTGTATAGTTTATCTTAGTTCCGGCTACATCCAAATATGCCTGCTCGTTCAATCCCTCTATTGAGATAATTATCCTGTCTAGATATTTTGTTAAATTCTGTTGGTACTCCTCTTTTTTTAGAAGTATCCCATTCGTGGTAAGTTCAAGCTTGTCAACACTGGAGCTTTTCCAAGCATATTGAGCCATTTTGAGAAAATTTTTATTAAGAAGGGGCTCTCCAGTTCCAATTAAGCGAAGGACTTTCAAGTGTCCTAAACTTTCTATATCGTCAACAATCTTTTTAAAAGTTTCAAAACTCATGTTATCTTTGATAAGACTATCTGGATCTAAAAAATGTGGGCAAAACTTGCATTTTAAATTACAAAAACCCGACAACTCGACATAAAGAACAAAAGGAATAATTAACGGTATTACATCTGCTAAATTTACGCGATTTTGCTGTACTGATGATTTTATAATAGCCATGTGATGTAACCTCTTACAAAGAATAGCGTTTGAAATTAAAACGTTTGTCGAGAAACGTAAATAGATTTAGCAGAACCCTAGAATGTCCGTCGTCAGAGTTTTTCGGAATGGAGAGGTGTTTTCGTAACGGAGGCTCTGGTTCGGTTTCTGTTTGAGTTTATGCGGCAGCGGCTTGGTGCTGCAAGCGGCGTTTTCGGATTGTCTGTTTCTTGATTTCCTCTCTCATCTTCAGGATCTTTGCGCCTCGTCCGT
>Ga0255765_1004686_pt1 | contig 13453 bp, 10 predicted proteins | sample 041ome_8_FD_179965 | JGI IMG/M metagenome (GOLD analysis project Ga0255765, IMG submission 179965) | Coastal salt marsh microbial communities from the Groves Creek Marsh, Skidaway Island, Georgia - 041407BS metaG (version 2) | ecosystem: Environmental > Aquatic > Marine > Intertidal zone > Salt...
CCATGCGCGCGCAGGCGAGAGGGTCGCGTGGGCGTGGGCGCGGGCGATGGGGGGTGTGATCGAGGGTTTGGGTGGTTGAGTATGGAATGGTGGCGTGGTCGAGGGTGCGATGCGGGGGGTGATACAGGGTTTGGGTGGTCGAGTATGGGGTGATGTGCCGAATGTCCGAACATGGGGGTCAGGGAGTCGGTCTCTGCTCGGGGCGTGTGGCGTGAGCGTGCGACGGTCGCGGATGTGGTGGTGACGACGACGACGACGACGACGACGGTCGGTGACGACGACGGTCGGTGCGTGGGCGCGTGCGTGCGTGTGGTGGTGGTGTTTCGCGGGCGCGCATTTCGTGCGTGAGCTCGGAAAGATGACGACGACGAGGACGGTGGTGATGATGATGATGATGTCTGGGCGTCGTCCGCGGGGTGGATTGCGTGGTGTATTGGCGACGATGATGGAGTCGAGGGCGTATTCTGGGGCGTCTGCGTCGTCGTCGTCGTCGTCGTCGTCGTCGTCTGCGCTGTCGTCTGCGCTGTCGTCTAAAGATACGGTGTATGCGTCGAGGTTTAGATTGACGCGCGAGGACGCGAAGACGGCGCTTCGCGCGTGGCTCCGCGCCGAAACGCATCGTCCGTTCGCCGCGCGAGGCGTCGGTGAGTCGCAAGAGATTGCGTATACGAAGACATATGTGCCGTATTGGGTGTTTGATGTCGAGGCGGAGGTGTCGTACGTGGGTGGTGTGGATGTGCACGGGGAGCTGGTGAAGAGCTACGCGCCGGCGGAGACGCTTCGGTTTGATGAAAAGTCGAGCGCGACGCAAATATGCGCGTCGTTTCAGCATCGTCGCGACTACGTCGATGCACTGGTGCCTGGGAGGTATGTGAATTTTGCAACGAGCGAAGACACGTGGGATGTGGTGCGCGAAGATGTATTGAGTAAGGATGCCGAGGCGCAACCGTTTACGATGAAGCGTTCGATGGCGCTGTCGCTCGCGGCGGTGCGTATGCGCGATGCGGTGCGCGCGCGCGCCACGGAGGCTTTGATGAAAAAACACAAAAACGCTCTCGGGGTGAGTGATGTGGTGATTGATTTCGTGACGATCAAACGTAGAGTCCGAGCGGTGTATCATCCGGTGTGGCGGGTTGATTTCGCGCACGGCGCCGTGGTGAACGACGAGACGAATAAGATTATTCAGCAGCCTCGGCGGGCGATGATATGCGCGGTGTCTGGGGTGGTATTGTCTGACGACCTGGTGTGCACATCGAAAGCGCGTGCATTTGCGTTTGGTGCGGTATCTTTGCCTGCGATTCTCATCGCGTTGGCGTGGCCAGACGCGGGGCTCGCCGCGCTCGGACAAGGCGCCGTCGCCGCTGGTGTGGCGGCCGCCGGTGCGGGCGTTTTCGCGCGGCAATATCCTCAGATGATGCAAGATAAGATTGACGCCGTACGCGTCCGCGAAGAAGATCGCGCATTCAATCTGGCCATGCGCTCGCCTGGCAACGCAGACTGGATGGATGAGAGCGTGCAGCGTCGACGGGACGACGCAGAATGGAGACGATGGATGGAGACGGATAAAATGACCTGGGATCCCGTTCGTCGCGCGGAGTGGGCGCACAATATTTTAGACACGCAAATCTATCGCTTCCGCGAGCGGCAAGAGTTGCGACACGAATTGGATGAACGCGCGCAGCAAGCGGAAGAAGCTGAACGGCGAAACGCCGAAAAGGAACGCAAATGGGGACCCGATTGGCAGCGCGATGGGCCCAGACAAAACGCGGGACGACACCCAGGGTATTCGCGCGATATCCATGGATTCTATAAAACCCTTCGCCTCGAGGACAAGCTCGGATTAGCCACGGAGGAGGAAATTAAAGCCGCGTTTCGCGTCGTGGCGCACGAAACGCACCCCGATAAAGTTACCGGCGACGCCGCTGCGAAAAAACGCGCCGCCGAACGCTTTCAACTCGCGCAGAAGGCGTATAAGACACTAGCGAGTAAAAAAACCCGCGCGGCTTACGACCGCAAGTAGAGCACACAATTGTTACACTTTCACCTAGGTAGAAGATGAAGACTTGCGCGCGCCTGATTACTCCTCATTCGTCGACGCATTCGTACGAATATGTTCGCCGCGCGCGACTGCGCGTCGTCGACATCGGTCCGGACGTTTGCCGTGGCGTCACCATCGCGCGCGCGCGGTGCCACCATCGCTCGTCGCGCGTCGTCCGAGCCTCGAAGAGACTTGCGCAAACAGCGCGCGGGACCGACGACGCCGGCGCCGACGTACACCACTAGCCTTGTAGACAAGAACCTGCGCTCGATATTCGCCAGGAAGATGGCTGATGAACTCGATGGTCCGTCGTCATCAGCCTCGTCGGCATCCATCGATGGTGCGTACGATGGCGTGCGGGATATGTGCTTGCGGCTCGTGCGCGAAAGCTCGAGCGCGGAAGAGGTTCGCGCGCGTGGATTACGGATACTACGCGCGTGCGTCGGTCCGTCCTGGGTGCCTAAAGCATTTGGGGCATTTTTGCGATTGTTTCCGCGCTGGTTTGCGGCGCGACACGCGGCGAGCGTCACGCCGTTAATTCTGCCGTGGCTCGTGGGCGACGCCGAAGTGAACGACGTTCCCGACGACGTTGTTTTAGACGCAACTCCCGGCGACGTCCCGAGCAGCGCGCTCGCGGCGGCTTTAGGATTACCAAAAGAACGAGCGGGGTACAAACAAGGGGTACTGTTGAAACGATGTCGGGTGTTGGAGGAAACTGGATGCGCGGCGGTGTGCGCGAATGTTTGCAAAGTGCCGACGCAGAAATTCTTCACTGAAGAAGTTGGATTACCGGTCACATTGACGCCAAATTACGAAACTTTTGAGTGTCAGTTCTCTTATGGGGCGACACCACCGGCGTTGAGTGAAGATGCGGCGTTTAGCACGCCGTGTTTTCGCCAGTGTCCGGTCAGCGAAACTTTGAGAGAGGACGCGTGCGAGCGGACGCTGAGCAGAGACGGACGAATTGGGCAGAATTAGCTTTCACTTTTATTTTTTAGGCGACCGATGTCATGATTAGACCAGTCGCGATTACTTGTATGCTTTGCGATCTTTGTTACTGTAGCTTTGGAATTTTACGGAAGAACAATGTTTACTACATTGTCGCGGTTCCGATGTGCAAGCCACGGCTGCGACAAACTTCATTTCTCGCCATGATGATTGCGTTTACGTTGCTCGCGTGCGCATTGGCGTACACGACACCTACTGTTTTGGCTGATGATACTTTCGTCTCGAGGGATTTTACCGTGCCAATCGAACTCGACACGACGATTCGCGTCAAAACATCAACAAACTTTAACGCCGACGCCAAGGCCAACGTGCTCCTCGTTTTGCATGGATTTTGCTTATCGGACGACGGCCAACAAAGTGTTGAGCTCTCATCCCAGCGACTTGTGCCAGCGCCGAGAAACGCGCTGAATATCGATCGTCGTCGCCAGCAAACGCTGGTCCAGACTGGTTTGAGGCACGCCGTGATGGACGCTGGGAATTGGCTGTACGTGTACCCCGACGCCCCTCACGTCACTCGCTCGTGCGTTTTGTGCAATCTACAAAACGACTCGCCAAACCCAAATGACCGACTGGTCGGTTCGTACATTACGGGCACGCTGCAACGCGCGTCGCCCGAGCTCATGTGCCGCGCTTGGGATGGCAGCGACGCGTGCTGCAATGCCGAGCTTTCGGGCGACGGCGATGACGTGCGATACATCGAGCGCGTGCTCGACGCAGTGAAAGCACAGTTCCAAGTTAACGAAGACGGCGTGTACGCATTCGGGATCGCCACGGGTGGGTTCATGGCGAACCGTCTCGCGTGCGAAAAGCCCGACATGTTTCGAGGCGTCGTGTCGTTCGCCGGTGCCACGTTTAAAGATCCGGGCAGATGCAAGCCGAACGGCGCGACGTCCGTACTCGAAATTCACGGAACGGGAGATTTAACCGTACCAGTCAATGGAGGCATTAACGCACGTGGCATTGCGTTTCCATCGAGTGACGAAACTTTTGACATTATTGGCGCCGCGATGAAGTGCGCGAGTTCATTAGACTCGTCGACTTTTACATTGCCCTCGGAAGGACGACGAATGCCTCCCGTGAAAGTTCGTAAGAGTGAGCGACAATCGTGTCAAGACGGCGTACGCGTCGAGCAATGGCTTCTCGAGGGCGTTGATCACTTTATGGAAAAGCCGACGTCGGAAAAGCTCTTTGAGAAGGCGTTCGATTGGTTGAAGTCGCTCTGAGAAAACAGTGCGTACAGTAATTTTACTACATAATGCATGTGCGTCTTCTTTTTACAACAACAGGCGCTGCGCGTGCCACTGATGGCTAGCTTGACAATGAAAGCATATCATCTTCCACTATTTCGGCTACTTCTTTACTCGCAGAGTTTAAAATTACTCGCACCTCGTTCACTCGTCGCGAATCGGCGTCGGTGATGATAATTCGCATGGACCGCAACGCGCATCCGTTTTCTCCAGTCTCTTCATCTTCGTTCGAGTCCCCAGAATCATTTGTGCGATCTTCGTCGATAAGAACAGGGAATAACTTAACCATTGACGCCCCTTCGAGAGGAATTGAACCAAATAAATCGCACACGAAACCGCCCACGGTTTCGTACAGCGGCGACTCGGGAATCGCCAACTTGGTTTGTTCTGAAAGACGCTCGACAGAAACGCGCGTGTCGACTAGGAACTCGCCGGGAGTAACCTCGCGAATGAACGGCGTTTCTTCTTGTTCATCTTCTTCCGCGTTACCCTTGAAACTATCCTCCTCATCGTAAATTTCCCCGACGATTTCCTCGACGCAATCCTCCAACGTGCACAATCCGACAGAGCCGCCGTATTCGTTCACCACGATGGCCATGTGCACTTTACGTTGCATGAATTCGCACAACAACTTCATCACCGACATTGACTCCGGGACGAAGAACGTATCGGCAATCATAACATCTTTCACAAGCACCTCGTCTAACGACTTGGTCTTGGTGGGATTCATCTTGTGCGCGACGTCGAGCTCCATAAGCTTGTGCGCGCGAATAATACCCACGACGTTGTCGATGCGGTCTTCCCACACCGGCACACGTGAATACTTGTGTTCGAGCCATTCGTTGCGAAATTCCGTCAACGTAGCCGAGCTCATCGTGCCGTGCACTTGAACCAACGGCGTCATCACTTCTCGCACTGGCGTCTCTTCGAGGTCTAAAATGTTGTCAATCATATCCTTCTCCGCAGTTTCGACTTCACCACTCTTCGCCGCACCGACCAACACGAGCTTAAGCTCCTCTTCCGAAACGAACGGCTCCGCTGTGCTCTTCACCCCGAGCAAGGCAAACATACCGTTTACGATGATTTGGCACGTGCGCCCGAGCGGATAGACGACGTACGACATCATATGAATAGGCTTGGCCACAACGCGCGCCACCGCAGTGGCGTGTTGCACCGCCACACTCTTCGGCGCGATTTCGCATAAAATAAGCATCACCATCGTCAACGCCACGGTCACGGCTGTCGTCGACCCTTCGCCGTACACAATCAACGCCGCTTCGGTGAGCAACGCGGTAGCCATGATACTCGTTACCGTCGTCCCAATCAGAATCGTCGTCAAAAATCGCGTAATATCTTTTCGAATACGCTGGAACACACTATCAGGCCCTTCTTTATCCGCCAGCTCGCGCACTTTCCATGGATACAACGTCGTAATCGCCGTTTCCGCCATGGAGAACAGCGCCAACGCCACCAGCAGCAATCCGCTCGTGAGCAACATACCGCCGACATCATGCGCGGTGGCGCCCGAAACGTTCGCAAGCTTCACCGCACCACCACTCGCGCGCGCCGCAAGCGTCACGCTCGCCACGAACGCACCGAGAACGCCCGCGACGACTCGAGCCGTCGCGCGCGCCGCCGCTCTATTCCCCGCGCGTCGCCCCTTGTCCCCCCCCACCGCGCCGCTCGCGCGCCCATCGCCCGCGCGCGCTCGCACGCGCGCGCGCATATGCCTACATTCTCTCTCGAGCGCTCTCGCGCACGGCATCGCGCGCAACGTCGCGCGCATGGGTGCGCGATTCGCCGGGAAACCCGAACACCAGGGCACGTGGCTACGTCGCATATTCACTCGCCTCGCGCTCGCGCGCGCGTGCGGGGCGCGCGAGACCGCGCGAAGCGGTGCGGTGAAAGCGAAAGACATCACCGAACGCGCGTGGGCGCCGTCGACGCGCGTGCGTGAGGCGTTGTGGCGGCGAATGACAATTCAATATCCCCTTGATGGGGCTCGGAGGGAGGGGGGCAAATTGACCAATCATAATTAGGGAGCTGATCTGACTTTGGAGATGGAAAAGCGACGTCGAGCGCCGACTGACCGACTGACTACCTGTTACAATACGTTTTACGACACCGAGGTGCCATCTAATGCGTCTACGACGCCATCGACATCGCGCGCGAGCTTTGCCGCGGCGCGCCTGGCGTGGACTTCTTCGGAGATTTCATTCAGCGCGCGCAAGGCGGCGTCGTATCGCGCCTTGGCTTGCCGCACGGCGAGCTTGCGTCGGGCGACGTCGGCGTCCGCGGCGGCGCATTCGATCTCCCCAGCGGTTTTCGCCGCAAAATAAGGCTGCGCTTTTGCCACGGCACCGCGGCGGGATTTTTCTAAACCTGCGGCATCAGTCGTCGCTTGTACCGCGCGTCGGGTGTTGAGCTCGTGCGTGGCGACGGCGCGCGCCTTGACGGCGGCGGTCTCCGCGACATCTCGCATCGCATCCGCGCACGCCTCCATGAGTTCAATGTCTACTCGTCCACTACTGGCTAATAAATCCTGTTCAAGCTCGTCGTTGCGCTGCTTGGCGAGTTCGTGCGCGTCATGGGCGTCTTCGTACGCGCGCAACGCTTCGATGGAGCGCGCCTGATACAACCTCGCCAGCGCGCGCTTATGAAACACTGGAAGTGCCGTCTTCACGCTCGTCGACATCGCCGCCGACACACGATCGAGCCTTTCTCTCGCCGTGACCCTCACCTCGTCTCTCGCGCGCTTCGCCACGTGCAATGCGTTCTCTAGCGCGTTACACTCTGTCATCGAGTCGTTGAGCTCATTCAACGCGTCGCCCACGCGCGGGTCCACGTCTTCCGCCACTTCTAAATCCGTATCGCGCTCGTACAGTGACGCGTGCCCATCGCGCTCGCCATCAAATTCACTCTCGCGATCGGTCGCCGTCGCGCTCGTCGTCGTCGCCGCGTCGAACGCCGGGCGCGAAAACGCCTCCTCGGTGAGCTCGCATTCGGCATCGAGCGCATCCAGCGTCGCATCGAGCGCACGCGTCGTCGGCGTCGCGCGAGGCGACGCATCCGATACATCATCCGTCGCCGTCGCCGTCGCCGCCGCGCGCGGCGTGTGCGCACGCGCGTCGTCCGCGGCGCCAACGTCCGCGGCGCCAACGACCTCCATCACCGCTCGCGACGCCATCGTCGCCGTCCGCGCGTCGCGTGCGCGCGGTTCGGCGCCGCTACCGCCACCAGCGACGCATGCGCACGCGTCGCCCTCGCTCGCGCGCGCGCTGGGCGTCGCCGCGACGTCGTCGGCGTCGGTGACCATGGCGCGCGCGGCGACGAGTGCGGCACTTTTCGTCGCATTCATGCTCGCGCTCGCGCCTCGCGTCGCGCCGTACGCGCCGGCGGCGTCGGCGCCGCGCGCGTCGGCGTCCTCGCGACGGTGCCGCACCCACCGCCGCGGCGCCTCGCGCGCGCGCGCGACGACGCGCGACGACGACGACGACGCGAATGATGACGACGACGATGGTAAGCCCTCGGTGTCGCGCTCCATCGACGCGTTGTCGTCGATTCTCGGCGAATCCGCGGACGACGACGTCGAACCCGAGGGCGTGGCGCGTGCGTCGCCATCGCCCGCGCGCGTGCCCGCGCCCGCGCCGGCGGCGGCGACGCCGGTGGCGCAGGAGGACGAGGATGAGGCGCCGGCGTCGCGCGAGTGGCGAGACTTTGTGTCGCTCTTGGTCGCCGTCGGAGGCGTAAAGGGTACGCTCGCGGTCGTCGTCGCCGCGCTGTGCGGCGTGAGCGCGTTCGGGGATGTGAGTTCGACGACGTTTGGGGACGTGGCGATTGGACTGGCGCTTGCGGCACCGACGACGGGGTTGGACGCGTTCGCCATGGGCGTGGATTGGACGGCCAAGGCGGAGGCGGCGGAGGCGAAACGGGCCGCCGCCGCTGCCGCTGCTGATGGCGGCGATGGCGACGGTGCGGCGATGCAAACACGGAATACACCTAAAGGAGGCGTGCTGGATGATTACATTGAGCCCCTGGCGCGATATCAGATTGAAGAAACCATGGCGAATCCGTGCAAGTCGCAGCCGTGGTGGATGGACGTGAGCGTCGCCGCGACGGCTCGAGTGGCGGATGAGATGTTAGAACGCGCGGTGGTGTTGAGTATAGGCGCGAAATGGATTGCCGATCGCGCGGTGGAGGCGGGCGTGGAGCCGTACGACGCGGAGACGCCGAGTAAGATTGCGGTGGTTGCGGTCGCGTGCGCGGTTTTGGAATTTAGACTTCGGCGAGCGCGCAAGGCGTCGCGCGTTCAGGCGTTTCGCGTCGAGCGGAACAAGGTGACGGGTAAGCAAACGCTCGTGCCAGTGAGTGATGATGAGATGAACGCCGATGACGACGATGGTGGTGCATGGAAAGGGTTTGGTGCATGGTTTAGTGGTGACGAGAAGAAGGAGAAGACGATGAAGGACGCCAAGGCAACCGCGTCGGCGACCCGAGCCGAGAAGGACAAGCCTTCGTCGAAATCAGAGCTCAAAGCGTTTCGCAATCTCGTGCGTGGGAAAACATTGAAAGACACGCTCGATGGATCGCGCAGTCGGTTGCTACTCCTCACGCAGTCTATAGCTTTTGTATCCACGGGGAGCATCGTCGCCCCAGTCGTCGGAGGTTTCGCCGCCGACGTGTTGTACATCGCGCACCAGCGCCGAGCGATGACGCGATTCATCGAGCGCGCGCTGGGAGAAAAGCCCAACGGTGCACCGAAAGATGATATCATCCGAAAGGCGCAAGCAGCATCGATCAAAGCCATGTTGCATCGTAAAAAGAAGCGCATGAGTCGAGAAGTCGTCGACGCCATGAGCCGAGATCCTAGCATCACGCGCGACGTGAACATTCTCTTCCAAGACGTCGTTCGACGCACAAAAAGAGTGAAAAATGTCGACGAAACTACCGCATTAGACGAAGTGCTGCTTCACGTCAACAAAGCTGCGCCACAAGGCGCGGAAGACGAATCCACGGAGGATGGCGCGCCCACGTACGTGGAAAAGATGACAGCCGCGTTGCGCGAGCTCGACGCCGCGTTGGACGAACTCGAACGCGGCGCCGATACCAACGACGCCAATGACGGCGAACAAACACCATTAGATCAATCATCAACATCGAGCGGTGACGATGACGCGTAACAACCCATCAATCAATGGCTAGCGATTTATTCTCCGCGACGGCCGACGAGCGTCTTTCTTTTGGCTTCCGGAAAGCGCGCGCCGCCGCCATCCTCACAATATCACACGCACACTTCGTCCGCGCTCGCCCGCACGCGAACGCACACGACCACACACACCACTTTGCTCGACTCGTCAACGCTTTTGCCGCACGTCATGTCCGCCATCGACGTCTCGCCGACGCAAGACGGCGGCGTGTTAAAGACTGTCCTCGTCCCAGCCGCGGACGGCGCCGTCGGTCCCGAAGCCAAAGATGTCGTGCGCGTGCACTACACCGGCACGCTCACCGATGGAGAAAAGTTTGACTCATCTCGCGATCGCGATGATCCATTCGAGTTCACGCTCGGGACGCATCAAGTAATTAACGCGTGGGACGTCGGTGTGGCGACGATGAAGATTGGCGAACGCGCGACGTTTGAGTGTAAACCAGAATACGCGTACGGCGATCGCGGTGCGCCGCCAAAGATCCCTGGTGGGGCGACGTTGATTTTCGACGTCGAGTTGTTGTCGTTCAAGTCGCACAGAGACTTGAGTGGCGATGGAGGAGTGATGAAGAAGGAGACGCTGAGCGAACCGACTGGGTTCGTCGCGGCCAAGGCGGACGACGAAGTCGTCGTCACGTACGACGTCAAATCCGTCGATGGCGCCACAGTCGTGCGCGCAGAGGAGAGCGTGACGTGTGACGTGAGCAAGGCTCCGTGCGAGGGCATGGCGATTGCGCTGTTGAAGATGAAGAAGGGCGAAAGAGTGTCGTTGACGTTGAACGGGACGTACGCGAAAGGCTTGGGCGACGTCGCCGAGGCCAACGGTGCGCTCGTGACGATGTCTTTAGACGCCATTCACGCCATGGAGAAGTTGTTGGATTTTGATGGCACAAAAAAGGTTATGATTGAGGGTGAAGGGTACGAAAAGCCGAATGATGGGGCAAAGTGCGCGGTCGAGTACGAGCTCCGCAAGGATGGCGCTTCGGTGGAAAAGAATTCCCTTGAGGTCACGATCGGCGAAGAACACGTGCCCGCGGCGTTAGAACAAGCGCTAACGATGATGAAATTGAACGAAGAAGCCGTGGTGGCGCTCGCCGATGGCACCGAGTATACGGTGAAGATGACGTCGATGGAACGCGCCAAGGAGCAGTACGCGATGAACAACGCCGAGAAACTCGAGGCTGCTGAAAAGTACAAAGATAGCGGGAATGCCGCGTATCAAGGTGGCAACTTTGCGCGCGCTACGAAAAAGTATGCCACGGCGTTGACGTACGTCGAGCACGACTCGCAATTCAGCGATGAAGAAAAGCAAACGAGCAAGAAATTGAAGTTGAGCTTGAACCTCAACGCGGCGGCGGTGTCCATCAAAACCAAGTCCTGGGTCGCCGCGCGCAAGTCCAGTCAAAAGGCGCTAGACCTCGAAGGTTCGAATGAAAAGGCGTTGTACCGTTGCGCGCAAGCGTCGATGGAGTTGCAAGATTTCGACGAAAGCCGTCGATGCTTGAATAAGATTTTGGACAGAGACGAAAAGCACTCCGAAGCGCTTCGCATGATGACTCGTTTGAAGGCGCTCGAAGCGCACCAGGCCAAGAAAGATGCGAAAATTTTCGGTGGCATGTTCAGCAAAATCGAACTTTACGACGAGCCTGCGGCAGCGCCCGCGACAGCGGCTGAAGAACCACAAATGCCCGACTTTGGCGAAACGATGGATGAAGCGCCCCCGATGGACGCGCCGCCTGCGCCGGACGCCAACGAGCCCTTCGGCGTGACTGAAGTGTGATTTTCTACCGAGCGCGCATGTACCTGATCTATTAGCTTGTTATTACACGGTGATGGTATATCTCTCCTTTTAAGCTGCTCCTAACGCTTGTAACACGTTTTCCACGCATCCAGAGCGCGTGATGAACGCCTGCGCAAAAACTCCCGCCATGGCAACCATCGCCAAACGGCCATGCTTAATCTCCATGACCTTTTGCTTTTCGAACTCCTCAGCGTTGTCAGAAAACTTGAACGGATCGAACGGGGCACCTCCCGGATAGTCAGCGTCTCCCGGAAGCCACACGCCCACCGGGACGAGAGACTCGATGCCAACCTTCCGCGCGTACTCTGGACCGCCCATCAGTACGAGCTGGCACACGGCGATGATGGCGATACCAGACCCACCAGCAATGTGAAATCCACTCATGCCCAAATAGTTGAGCTCGATATCGGAACGCATGTACCAGGCGGCGACTTTCCACCAGATCGGCTCGCCCAAATCAACTACGCCGAGCGTTTGCAAAAACTCTGGCAACGCCGCGCCGACGACACCCAGCATCGCCCATCGTCCGTGAAGCAGCTCGAATTCGCGGTATTTTGCTAAATCCTTCGGATCCTTACTAAATCCTAAGGGATCGAAACCGACATCGCCACACAAAGAACCGTCTAAATACGCTGGGTAGTCGAAATCGACGTCGCCTAAAAATTTCACTCTGTCCTCGCCGTAAAACGTGCTCTTCGCCCGCGCCGCCGCGCGCTCGATCTCTTTACGAGCTTTATCCGCCTCTAACGCCGGACGCTTATCTTCAATGTTTTGCTGTAACTTTGCGCCGAAATCCGTCTTTGAAATCAACGTCAAGCCGACGATTGGAAACGCGCTCAACGCGAACGCGGCATTCTCCCCGAGCTTTTGCACCAGAATAACCCCACCCGCGACGCCAAACGTGACGTAGAACAGTGGCGAGGAGATCACATCGCCGAGCGCGCTCGAGGCGTTGGTGATGTCGTCGTTCGCGTCGTCGTTTGGATTGGTTTCAGCGTCGTTCTCGGCATCTTGTGCGCGAGACTCTATGCGCGCGGCTCTTCTCCGCGGCGACGATCGCGCGCGCGAGAGGTGTGACGGCCAACCGCGCGCGATGAACGGCGCGCATGTCACTGCGCGTGCGTGCATGGTGCGTCGCGTGCGCTCGACGACGACGACGACGACGACGCGCGAGAGAAAGTGAGGCGAGCGGCGGGCAGATAACGCGTCCAAACGCCGCGCGCGTACGACAGCCATCGCCGCCGCCGCGCGCCCGTGCGCGACCGTGGCCACGCGTCTACGACATACATACACGTGTTCACGCTATATTACACAACACCACTAGTTTCGCGATCGCTGGCTACAACTTACGAATTCGAACGCGGACGTCCCGACGACGAGACTCGGCTCGGCTCACGCGCCTTCGCCTCCATCCCTATCCTCCTCCTCCTCCTCATCACCATTCGTCTCTGAACCCTTCACACTCTCATACTCACTCGCATCACTCGCCCCTCGCGCGTGCTCGCTCGCACTCTCGCGCACGTCATCATCCACGCCCGACCCAAACGACGCCGCGCTCGCGACCCACCGAAACGCGCTCGACACCGCCCGTCCCGCCTCTTCAAACGCGTGCTCCGTCGCACTCCTCACGTGCTCCACCCCCATGCGCGTCTTATTCGCCCCATTCGCAAACGCATTCAACCACCCAGGTGGTCCTTCGCACCCCAACGCCTCGGTGAACGCCTCGCAAAAGTGATTACAATTCCTCCCGAGCACGTCGTACGACTGCCCCGACCACGCCGCGCGCAACGTCGCCACCGCCGCCGCCACGCGCGTCGGCGACAGGCTCGTCACCCCGAGCGCCACGCTCTCTCTGTACGAATACGCGCTGTTTCGTTTCGGTTCGCATCGGTACACCCCGCTGCCGTGGTCGCAGTACCCGAACGAGTACTCGTCGCCGAACACTTCCACGGCGCCGTGGAAGATGCCGCCGACGTGGAGCGCGTGTCGGGTGAAGGAATTGAGGGATTCCACGGCGGTGGTCACCGATGGGTTGGATGGGTGTTTGATGTCGTAGACGTTGAGGGTGACGAGCGCCATGGCGTTCGCGTGCGGACGTGACGACGACGACGATTGATGATGATGATGATGATGTCGGGGGGGACCGTGGGGTGGGT
>Ga0255765_1004712_pt1 | contig 13411 bp, 9 predicted proteins | sample 041ome_8_FD_179965 | JGI IMG/M metagenome (GOLD analysis project Ga0255765, IMG submission 179965) | Coastal salt marsh microbial communities from the Groves Creek Marsh, Skidaway Island, Georgia - 041407BS metaG (version 2) | ecosystem: Environmental > Aquatic > Marine > Intertidal zone > Salt...
ATATTTTTAATGATGCTGAAATTATAGTTAAAGTGAAAGAGCCTCAAAAAGTAGAAGTAGATATGATTAAGGAAAATCAAATCATCTACACATATCTTCATTTAGCAGCTGCAAAAGAATTAACAGAGGGCTTAATTAAAGCAAAAAGCATTAACATTGCTTATGAAACAGTAACGGATGACAATGGTAGACTTCCATTACTTGCTCCTATGAGCGCTGTTGCAGGCAGAATGTCTGTTCAAGCTGGCGCACATTGTTTAGAAAAAAATCAAAAAGGCAGAGGTCTTCTTTTAGGGGGAGCCCCAGGTGTAACTGGTGGAACAGTTGTTATTTTAGGTGGTGGCGTTGTTGGTGAAAATGCTGCAGTGATTGCAACTGGTATGCAAGCAAAAGTTCATATTGTTGATAAATCTGAAGCAAGGTTAAAACAATTAGTTCAAATGTTTGGTGATAAAATTATACCACAACAAAGTGATAAAATTGATTTAACTAAGTTGGTAGCAGAAGCTGATTTATTAATTGGTGGTGTTTTAATTCCAGGTGCAGAAGCTCCAAAATTAGTCACTAAAGAAATGTTAAAAGTTATGAAACGAGGATCAGTAATTGTTGATGTTGCAATTGACCAAGGTGGATGCACTGAAACAAGTAGACCAACTACTCATGGGGACCCAACTTATATTATAGATGATGTCATACATTATTGTGTAGCTAATATGCCGGGTGGAGTTCCAAGAACTTCTACTCTTGCATTGAATAATGCAACATTACCTTTCTTAGTAAAACTTGCAAACAAAGGTTACCAAAAAGCCTTTGGAGATGATAAAAACTTTTTAGCAGGTTTAAATATTTATAAAGGAGAAGTTACTTATAAAGCAGTAGCAGATGTTTTTGGATACGAATATAAAGATCCAAAAGTATTATTTAATTAGCATTTAAACTTAAATATTATCTTCTATAAAATTTGTTAAGTTAAAGATGAATTTATTTAAGATTCTAATCAATAATAGAATAATTGTTTTTTTATTATATTTTAAATTATTTAAGTATATTTTTAAAAAATTAAAGTTTGATTATTTAGTTAAATCTAAAATTTTTGGTAATTTCTTTATTTATCTTCCAAGACATTTAAATTATCTTTTTAAACAAAAATATGAAAATAACACAATTAATTTTATAAAAACTAAATTAGATAATTATAATACCAAAAGTTATTTTATTGATGTTGGAGCCAATATTGGAATTTATAGTTTATATTTTAAAAAGAAATATTCTTCTAAAGTAGAATTGTTTGAACCTGACATCAATAATATTAATTTATTAAAAAAAACAAAATCTATAAATAAATTTAAGTTTTTTAAAATTAATTCTTTTTGTTTGTCAGACTCTAATTCTAATAAAGAATTTCTTTTAGATGATATTAGGGGAATGACTGGAACATTGTCTAATGATAGAAATTTTATACAAAAACATCAAAAGTTAAAAAAAAAAATTTCAGTAAAAACAAAAAAATTTGACAGCATTTATTCTTTTAAAAATAAAATTTTTTTAATTAAAATTGATGTAGAGGGCCATGAAATTGAAGTTTTTAAAGGTATGTTAAAAGCTATAAAGCATAATAAACCAATGCTAATTATAGAGTCTAATAAAAATAACATTAAATATATTAAAAAAAAATTAGTTACTATTGGCTATAAATATAAATTTATTTCAAAAGATTTAAATTATATATTTTACCAATAAAACTAAAAATTAAATAGAATAACTTTTTTAAAATTTTTGTAGAGAATTTAATATTTTTTTTCTAATTTTTTTTAATTCATAATATATTAAATAATCTTCAGCTAAAAATCTCTTTAATTTATTTTTTTTTTTTTTTTTTTTTTTAAAATTGATTTTTTTGTTATTTTTTTTTTATTATCTACCACATTTAAATTAATATTTTTTATATTTAGAAAGTAAGAAAAAAATATTTTTAAATCTTTTTTTAAATACTGGTTATCTATGATAAATATCGGTTTATTTTTATTTATTACATCTATAGAAAAAAAGGTATTTAAGTTTTCATTTAAATGATGAGATAACCTAATATAATTTTTTGTTCGTTTTAAAGTAATTTTGTCAGCTAAAGCATCTATGGTTGGATACTTTTCAAAAAAGTCTTTATAATAAGTAATAAATTGACTATTTTTTAAATGATAATACGCACTAACGAACCTTTCAACAGGATCTCTAAGAGTTACAAAATAATTATCTAAAAAACAGTATTTAGGTTTTAAATAATGATTAGGTGTATAAATTTTTTTAGAATTTTTGATATTTTTTTTAATTAATTCATTTATTAAAGTAGTTGTAGTTCTTGGAATTTGTATAAATGTTATTTTTTGTTTTGATAAGAAAAAACCTTTAATGTTAGCTAAGAATAAATTATTTAAGTCATTTAAATAATAAAAAAATTTAATTTTTTTAATTATTTTTTTTATCATTAAAAATTATCCCTTCAAGTTACCTAAAAAAATCTTTTTTAAATTTATAAACAGCATAAATGCTCAAAGTAATTGATATAAGTAAATTAAAATAAAAAATATAAACATAATTAGAATTTTTACGGAACATAATTAAAATTAGAAGTATAAGGATAAAATTTAATAAAAACTCAAGTTTACTAAAATCTAAAAAATTATTTATAGATTTATGGATATGATTAAAAGAATTAGACAAAATATAGAAAGAAAGATCCAAAGATAAAAGTAAAATAATATAATTATTAAAATTAAATTTTTTGTTTAACCAAAAAGTATAAATAATTTCACCAAATAAAAATGTTGTAAGTAAATAAAACCCCAGAAATATAAAACAAATTTTTATAAATATATTGAAATTATTTTTTAAATTTAGATAGTTTTTTGCGGCAAATAGTTTTGCAAATTCATACATAAATGTTCTTTGAAAAATTGACCAAACTCTTATTGGAAAGAAATAAAATAAAGTTTTTATAGTGCTTATAAATCCCACAATATATGGTCCAAAAAAAACACCTATAATTAAGATTTGATAGCTATGTTTAAGAAGGCTCGAAAGAGATTTTAAATAATAGGGTATTGATAATTTAAAAAGTTGAATAATTTTATTAAAGTTCAAATTTTTGATTTTGAATAATTTTAATTCTTTGCTTAATTTTTTAAAATAAAAATAAAATAAAATTAATCTTAAAACATTTGCAGTCAAATAGGCGTAAGCAGCAAATAATAAATTATTGGAGATTAGTCCAAAAATTAATATTAAAATTTTTGAAAAAAATTCAAATGAAGTATTTATATTTTCACAAATGTAGTTTTTGCCTTTGTAAGATATCCCACAATCAAATATGCCTATAAGAAATTTTAAAAAAAAACAGAAAAAAATTATATAAAATATTAATCTTAAATCATCTTTTTCAGTTGTTGAAAATATATCTAAATTCAAATCTATATAACTTGAGGCAATTAAAATTAACGGCAGACTTACAAAAAATATTAAATAATTTAAGAATGCAAAATTGTTAAAATATAATTTAATTTTAAAATATTTTTTTTGATTATATAAAATTGACAATTCAGTCCTAGCTGCAGAGTTAAAATCGAGATTAAGTAAATAAAATATATCTGGTATAGCTAGTAAAAAAATCCATAACCCAAAATTTTCAATCCCATAGATTGTTATCATTAATACTGGGAAAAAAAATTGAGTTAAAATATTTATAAAATTATTTACTAAATTTGACGTAAAATTTTTAGTGATTCTTTTTTTATCATTTCTAGAAAAATATCTAAGTATATAATTTGATATATTCATTTAAAATTTGTTTTCTAAAATAAATCCAATTAAATTAATATTTTAGACTAAATATAATCTATTTATATTCTCTATATTATATATACAAATAATTTGATGATTAATTTGTACTTAGATCAAAATTTAAAAAAAATTAAATTTTTATTCTTTTTTTTATTATTAATATCTACTTTCCTTCAACTTTTTTTACTTAGTAATTACGAAAATATTTATAGTATTTTATGGCTTTTATTATCAAATTTAATTATTTATTTTTATTGTTTCTTTAAAAAGAATATTCTCGAATTTCCTCTTTCTACTTTCTCGTTAATATTCGTTAATTTTTATAGTAATTCTGGTGCAATATTTTTTAAAAGTTTTCTATTAGATAGTATAGATAAAAATTTATACAGTCCTAACTTTACTTTTGCTTATTTATTTTTGTTTAACTTCCTTTTAATAATTGTTCATTTTATTTATAAAAATTTATTTTTTCTCAACATTTTAAAGAAAAATTTAAGAAAAGTTTTTTTTTTAATAAAACTGGATAAATATAATAGTAAAGAGTATTTGTATTTTATTGGATATATAACAATTTTTTTTGGCGCGTTTTCTATCACTTATTTAAATGAATTTATTTGGAGAACATCTAGTCTTGGACCAAATCTTTTAGGTGATTTATTAAATGGTTTAAAAATTTTAAATATAAGCCCATTTATAGTTTTATATACATTTAAGATTTATGAATACGATCTCAAAAAAGAAGATTATTTAAAATTATTAATTTTTTTCTTAGCAGCTCTCTATTTATCTTTAGGTTTAAATTCTCGCTCTGTTTTTTTTGATATTTTTTTTACAGGACTTTTAATTTACTGTTATTTTGTTTTTACAGGTATAATTGAAATTAAAGTATTACGATTTAACAAGATCTTTTTTGTTTTATTGATTTCGATATTATTAAGCAATTACATTGATAGATTTTCTAATTCTTATCTTCAGGTTAGAGACTATAGAAACAATATTAATCCAATTCAAAATATTAAAAATCATTTTAATTTTTTTAATGTAAAGAAGAATGATTATTTAAAAACAAGAAACGCAGAGATATCATCACAAATTTTTAGAGAGGACTATTATGAAATAAATTTTTTAAATAGAATTAACGTAGTAAAGGCTACTGATAATATTATTTATGCAAAAAAATATTTGACTAGTGATCAAATTGAAAAAATTATTGACTATGAATTTAATAAGATTATTTCAATATTACCTGGTCCACTAATAGCTATTTTTAATCCTCAATTTAATAAAACTTTATATTTTAATACGATCACCTCAACAATTTATAAGGAGGTAGATAGATTGTACGTAGGTGGCAAAAGTAATGGAATAGTATTTGGAATATTATATTTATACGAGGATTTTTGGATGTTTTTATTGTTTATATTTGCCCTTTTAATTTCTTTCACATTAATAGACTCTTTTTTTATAAGTAATAAATCGTACTTCATAATAATTTTTATTTTATTATATTTAACCTCAGGTGGATTAATTAATGTTATTTCCTCAGGTAGTGTAGCAGATATGTTGGGAGTCCTTATAAGAGGAATTCCACAAAGTATTATTCTTTATGTGTTAATTTGTAAATTTTATCAAAAAATATTAAACTTTAAGTAAAGAATTGATTATTTTTTTTATATTATATTCAAAAGATAATTTTGTTTTTAATTTTTTTAATTTTTCATAACCATTTCTTGAAATTTTAACAATTTTTTTTTCATCAGATAAAAGTTTTTTAACTTTTATTAAACAATCATCAAAGTTTTTAAACAAAACTGCATCTACATTATTTTTAAATATTGATCTGTGTGTAAAAGAATCTTTAGCCAAAAGTAAAGAACCAATATATGGAATTTCTAATGATTTATTAGTGATATCATCATCATTCTCAAAGGATGGTAGGCATATAGCTATTTTTGAAGACTGTATTTTTTTCACATATAAATCATCATTATTAATCGCGTCGTTAATAAAATTTTTATAGTTTTTATAATATTCGAAGTTTTTCCATCTATTTCCATAAACTAATACATTAATGCCATTTTGTTTAAGTTTTAAAAATAATTTACCACGTTCAGGAAACCAAGTACCAATCATCAGTACATCTATTTTAAAATTTTCTTTTTTTTTTAAAATGAATTTTCTTTTAAATTCATTTACTTTAAAAGTTGGAGGTATCCAAATAGTTTTATCAAGTTTATATTTTGTTGTATATTTAAGTCTATTTTTTTGCATAAAAATTATCAGATCAAATAATTTCAAATTAGGTTTTAGTAAATCCCACCGCTTTTTATCTCTTTTAACGAATGGATTATCTGGACAATAAAAAATTAATTTTTTAGATATTTTTTTAAGAAAAATGATTGATTTATATCCAATTAAATTTTCATTATGCAAATAAACAATTTCATATTTCTTTTTAATTTTTTTTTTCAGATAAAATAAGATTATCCAGTCATATATATTTAAATTAATATGCCAGCTATATTTGTAAATAATTTTGATTAAAAAATTAATTGTTTTGATTTCAAAAAAATCCACATTTGAATAATTATTTTTTAGGACTTTATACTGATAAAAAGAATATCCATTTTTATTTTGATCACCAATGAATAAAATACTCATTAATTTAAAATATTCTTATTTGAATTTATGATTTTTTTTAAAAAATCACTGAAATTATGATTAATCTTAATATTAAAGTTTTTATTAAAGCAAGTAATGCTATTTTTTGATAATTTTTCTTTCTGTTTTTGTGAAAGGTTAATAAATTTCATTATTCCTTGATATAAAGATAGTTTATTATTTTTAACTATTATTCCTGCGTTAGACTCTTTTATTTGTTTGCTAGTTCCAACTTTGTTTGAACATATTACAGGCGTACCAGCTAATAGACTCTCAGCAATAGAAACACCAAAGTTTTCTCCATGAGATGGCAATATGGTTGATGCAGCATTTGAAATTGCACCCCATTTAATTTCTCCTTTTAGAAAATTTGCAAATATTATTTTTTTACTATTATTTTTATTCTTAACCTTCTGAATTAATGCCTTAGCGTATTTATTATTAATATCTCCTGCAATTAGTAGAATATATCTTTTATTATCAATCTTTTCAAAAGCATCTATTAATATATCGAGACCTTTTTTTGGATGAATCCTTCCAATATAAACTATTAATTTATAATTCTTTAAAAATTTAAATTTAGAATAAAATTTTAATTTACTTTTTTTAAAGTTAATATCTTTTGGATAAATACCGTAATTAATTAATTTAAATTTAATTCCATTTGTTTTAACAAATGTATTATTAATTTGTTTTTTTTCTTTTATTGAATTTAAAAGAACAAATTTTGCTTTTAGTAGATTTTTTTTTTCAAAAATATTCCAATAAATTTTTTTCTTAAAACTTTTAAATTTCTCACTTTTAAAATATGGATCCAACATGCCATGTGTAAAAACTAGATATTTATTTGGTATAATTATTCTAGATAATAAAGTTATGAACTGCCATAAACCATGAATAATAAATAAATTATAATTATTTTTATTTTGATAAAGCCAGAAGATTAATCTTAGACTGATCCCATATTTAAAAATACTATCATTAAGTGCAATTATTTTTATTCCAGATAAGTCATTAATTTTTTGTTTTTTTCCAATATAAAGAATATCGTGTTGTATATTATTTTGTTTATTTGATAGCGCAATATCGAATAAACTATGACTTGGACCTCCATCTTTAGGATTAAGACTATCGATTATGCTCAAAACTTTATAGTGCATATTTTAAATCAATTTTATTAATTAGAGCTAAAATATTATTATTTGTTAAATGTTTTCTTTTTAAATAATAAATATTTTTATCTACTGTTAACCTAAACCATAAAGTTTGCCATAAGCAAAACTTAAAGCCAATATGTCCATCTAAAAATCCTAATTTAAAAACAAAGTTGTATAAAAATAAAATAAACGGTCTTAAAAAAATTGGAATTGAGTAGTAATATTTATATTTTTTAATGTGGTTTTTGTTTTTTTTTAATTTTTTAAAATTTTTAAAATAATTAATTGCTTCCCATAAAGCATATTTCTCATGCTTTTTTTTCCATTCATTAAATCCTTTGTTATTTTTATCTATAACTGCTATATCAAGATATTCTACTTTTGGTTTGGTAATTATTTTTTCATCCATAAAAACATTGTCACATTTTCCAGAATTATTTCTCCATATTCTTAATGTTTTATGTGGAAATCTTCCTCCATATTTGATTTCTTTATTTAAAAAAAAGTACCTTCTTTTTATTGCGATGCCGTTAGTTTTATCAGAAATTTTTTTGATAAATAATTTTAGTTTTTTAAAAAAATCTTGATTTACAATTTCATCAGCATCTATTCTCATTAACCACTCAGTTTTTGCTTTTGAAAGAGTAATAGCGGCATTGTATTGATTAGAATAATTTTTAAATTTATTAATTTTATATCTAATCTTATTTTGTTTTAAAATTTTTAATGTTTTGTCTTTAGAACCACTATCCAGTACAAATATATCTTTGACGAATCTCTTAATTGACTTAATGCAATTTCCAATATTTTTCTCTTCATTGTAAGTAATTATTATTGCTGTTAAATCTAATTTCTCTTCCATAGTATTAAATTAAAACAATTTTAACATGCTTTGAATATCAATTACCATATTAGTTAATTGCAAAACACATAAAAACCAATAAAAATCATTTGTATTATAATGGAAAAAAACTTTTTTAGCACAATTACCAAAATTGCAGAAAATTTAGAGCTCAAATATTATTGGGTTGTTTTTTTAAAATATATAAAACCAATATTTTTTATTTCCTTTTTATTTACACTTTTTATTCTTTTGATTTCTCTAAATCTTGAAAAAAAATACAAAAGTACAGCAACAATAGTTATTGAAGCAGATGAAAGTAAAAAAATCGTTAACATTGAGGAGGTTTATTCGTTGGATGATCAGGCCAGCAGAATTAACAATCAGATTGCAATTTTAAACAGTGATGATGTTTTTGATTATATAATAAATGATCAAGAAAAATTTGTTGAATTTAAAGAATTATTTAGAGGGCTAAAGCCTAGTTTTATCAAAAGATTATTTATCAAAAAAGAGGATATTTCAAAAGAAGGCTTAAAAAGGTATTTAAAGTCAAATTTTGGAATTATGAATATTCCTAGAAGTGACGTTTTAGAATTGTCGTTTATTTCCTCAAGCCCAAAAATAGCTCAATTAGCCCTTAAAAATCTCATAAGTTCATATCAAAGATATGAAATAGATTCAAAAATTGTAATTACGTCATATGCTAATGAAAAAATTTCAGATCGACTTCAGGAATTAACCAAAGTAATGGAGATTGCTGAAAAAAATTTAGCGAAATATAAAGAAGAAAATGGTTTAATTGATACTGGTAATGTCAAAGAGCTTAAAATTAAACAAATAGAGTCTATTTCTCAAAATATTTTAAACTTAGAACAAACAATTAATGAATATCAATCAGATCTACTTGCAATAAAGTTAGCTAAGGGTGATGTAAATCAACTTACTTCTATAAAAGATTTAATGAACCGCTCAGAAATAAAAAATATATACGATAGTTTGTCAGGATCAAAAAATAATCTTGAATCCTTAAGATTACTGTACACTGATGAACATCCTAAAGTTAAAAAAGCATTAGAAACTATCAAATCATATGAAGATCAATTGGTATCAATAATTAATGACAATATTGAAAAAAAAACCTTTGAATTAACAAATTTAAAGAATTCAATAGATATAAATAAAAACTCTATTGTAATTGCTACAAAGGAACTTAGAGAGTTAGAAGAGAAAGAATCGGGTATGTTAAGATATTCTCGTGAAGTAGATAGTAGTAGAAAGTTGTACGAAACATTTCTTCAAAGAGTAAAAGAAACCAATGAAGCTCAGAATTTACAAGTTTCTAATGTTAAAATTATTGAAGAACCAATAGCCTCAAGTAATCCTGTTTCTCCCAATATTAAAAAGAATTGCATTTTAGCATTTCTTATCTCTTCGATTGGAGTTTATTTTTATTTATTTTATAGAGATCTTAATAGTTCAACAGTTAAGGATCCTACTTCACTTGAAATGTTTAATACCTTGGTTTTAACAAGTCTTCCAAAAGTCAATATTTCTAGAAAAGGTTTTCATATGATGCAGATGTATATAGAAGATAATGAGTCTGCTTTTTCAGAGTCCATTAGAAATGGTAGAACAATAATGGAGTCTAAGTTTAAAACTAATAAAACATATTTAATTACTTCTAGTAGTCCATCAGAAGGAAAAACTACTGTTGCATTTAATTTAGCTTTATCGTTACAAAAAAATTATAAAGTGCTATTAATAGAAGCAGATATAAGAAGACCGTCTGTTGCAAATAGTTATTATGAATTTGAAAGTAATAAAAAAGGACTAAGTGAAATTTTAATTAATGAAGCTAATTTTTCAGAAACAATTCAGTCCGTACCGGGTACCAAACTTGAATTCATTAGTTCAGGTAAAAGAAGATCAGATTTATCTGACATAGTAAATGTACCAAAACTTAAAAAATTTTTTGAATTGCTTAATAAAAAATATGATTACATTATAGTAGATAGCCCTCCAATTCTACCTGTGTCAGATACTTTAGTAATAGCTCAAGCTGCGGATTATGTATTTTATGTAACAAGATCAAATATAACGGGATTATTATCCTTAATGTCAGGAGTTAAAAAATTGAAAAATATTAATAAAAAAATTGACGGTTTTATTCTAAATGATTTAGATACTTCAAAACATAGCTATTATGGATACTATTATCAGCAAAATTATTATTATTCGGGTGAGGATAAAACCTATTAATTTAATTCATTTTACAAGTGATTAACTTAGAAAAATTATTTCAAAAAGATGATGAAATTTACGTAGCATTTTCACATTTTTCTCAATCAATAATAATATTTATTTCATTATACGTAGCTTCAATAGTTAAGGAAAATGTTATCTTAGAATTATTTATATTTAATTTATTTTTAACTTCAGATTTTTTTTATTTTACTTTAGCTGTATTTTTTTTACATATTTTTTCTTTTTATTTTTTTAAAAAACATAAAAATTATATCAAAACGTTTTATTATTTTTGTTTTTATGAGCTAAAAACATTTATTTTAAGCTATGTTTTGAATATACTAATATTTTTAATCTTTTTTAATTTAAAAATAGATAATTGGTTATGGTTATTTAATAGTTTAGTCTTTTGTATAATAAATTTATTTCTATTAAAGATTATTAATAACCAAATATACAAATATTTAATAATTAATAATATTATTCAAAGAAATGTAATATTGATTGCTAATTTTAGTACAATAAAAAATTTCATAGAATTATATAAAAATAAAAATAAAAAATCGTTAATTAAATGTTGTATTATAAAAGATAAAATCAACTCCGATTATTTTAATGAACTTAAAATACCCAGTTTTAATTTTAATGATAATTTTTTTGATATCTTAAACTATCATTACATAGGTCAAATCTGGTATGAATTAGATGATCAATCAACAGATAATAGCAAAATCAAAGTAGAGGAATTATTAAAATTTCCATTTGATATTAAAGTTTTTATTAAAGAGGGTAATGAAAATTTAATTAGAAATTTTTCTGATAAAATTAATATTGCTTCAACATTTGAAAGAAGAAAAAATTATTTATTCTATTCATTAAATAATTCAAGATTTACAGGTTTACCATTATTGATAAAGTTTTTTTTAGATAAGATATTTTCTATTATTATAATAATAATCACCTTACCAATTATGATTCCTTCTATAATATTAATTATAATTGAAGATGGCTTTCCATTTATTTTTACACAACAGAGAACAGGCTGGGATGGTAGAAAATTTAAAATTTATAAATTACGAACATTAAAAAAAGAAAATTTTGATAAAACCCAACAAGTAATACATGATGATAAAAGGTTATTATTTTTTGGAAAATTAATTAGACGATTAAGTATTGATGAATTACCCCAATTGTACAATGTTCTAATAGGCGATATGTCCATTGTTGGACCAAGACCACATATGATCGAACATAGCAAAAAATATTCAAATATAATTCAGAATTTTTTAACAAGACATAAATGCAATCCTGGAATTACAGGATGGGCACAAGTTCATGGTTTTAGAGGAGCCACACCTGATGATATGTTAATGAAAAAAAGAATGGACTATGATATTTGGTATTTGAAAAATTGGTCTTTAAGTCTTGATTTTTTAATCATGCTAAAAACTTTTTATGCAATTTTAAAATATAAAGCTGATTAATCATAATTAGATATATGAAATTGACAACTATAGATTGTACTTATATTTTTGATCTTAATGATTCGAAATATAAAAAAAATTATTAATAACAGATTATCAGAATTTAAATTTAGTAGTTTAGGCAATAATTATTTTAAAAATAATCTTCTAAGTAATTTAAATAAAATAAAATATCAAATAAATAGGTTTAGAATTAAACAAAGTAAAAATGCAGAACAAGCAATTTTAAGTGTAGAGCAAAAAAACAATTCTCCTATTAATTTAAATCATTTTTCGAATGAGACGCTAGATAAACCAATTCAACAAATAGAACCAATAGAAAAGTATAATAAAGATATTAATGAGATTGATAGTAAAAATAATAAATTTCTTAAAAAAAAATTAAAAAGAAAGCTTAGTAGAATTAAACGTAAAATAAAAAGATATAAATTTACAGACTCTAATCAAACTGATACTAGTAATAAATTAAAATTGATGACCAATAATATAGATAATAAAGAAAATAAATTAGACGATTTAAATTCTAAGATTAAAAATCTACAATCAGAATTATCAAAAATTCAATCTAGCGAAAGTAATAATTTAGACACAAGTGAGATTAAAAAATTAAAAAATAAGTATAAGAAAAAAATTAAGAAATTAAGAAACAAACTAAATAAATTCTCAAAAATCGAAATACAAAAAAATAATATTATAGAATTAAAAAATAACAATGAAGCTAAAATAACTTCCAATTTTAATATTGCAGAACATAAAGAAAAATTAGAGAGCCAAGATAAATTAGATGTTGAGTTACAAAATGAATTAAATAGATATAAAAATGAAAATCAATCACTATTAGTTAAGATTAAGGAATTAGAGACCAATCAGGTTAATGAGAATTATAAATTAAAGTATGAAGAATTAGAACTAAAATTAAAACATTATCAAGAAGAAAATCTTAGATTGTCTAATAATATATTGCAACATGAAAAAAAAATAGAAATTATGAAAAATCAAATAGACAATTTTGAAAATTTAAAACAAAAATTATATGAACAAGTAAACAACCTGGGGGATACTCTACTTAATAATGATAATGTAGAGAGTTTGTATATAAAAAAAGATAATTCAAACCTAGAAAATAAAAATCAAATTAAAAAAACAATTAATACTGATAATTTTGAAAATTATTATGAGACATCAGT
>Ga0255765_1004713_pt1 | contig 13408 bp, 8 predicted proteins | sample 041ome_8_FD_179965 | JGI IMG/M metagenome (GOLD analysis project Ga0255765, IMG submission 179965) | Coastal salt marsh microbial communities from the Groves Creek Marsh, Skidaway Island, Georgia - 041407BS metaG (version 2) | ecosystem: Environmental > Aquatic > Marine > Intertidal zone > Salt...
AGGAAAAAAAGGAAAAGGAACAACGTTTTTGTCAAAGTCGTTATCCACTTCATCCAATCCGCAAAAGCAGCGCGCGGCAGGAGCAGCACAAGACGACATCCAATCGACGCTTCGAAGAGTCAATCGAAGGATATCTCTAGGCGTGGATTCCGTGACGTCCGGTGAAGTCGCAAAAGCGAACGCGAAGTGGGTAGATAAAGAAGAAGAAGGAAAAGGTGAGAATTTGCTTGGGAAACGACCCCCAAGAGCAGCAGCAGGAACAGCAGGAGCAGCGGTAGCGGAAGACTTTGACGACGACTCTGTCGTAGTTCGCGCGAACAACGCGAAGACGACGATGATTTTCCTCCACGGATTCGGGGACACCGCGCCGCAGTGGGAAGCGTTCGCGAGGACGCTCGTGCGCGGGATGGAAGAGTACGTGGATGTGGTTTTACCGTCCGCGCCGAAGAGGTATTACGCGACGAACGCAAACGAGGAAGAGGACGAGGAAGAGACATCGTCATCCGGTGGTAACGGTAAAAAGACGCAAGGCAGTGGAGGCGAATTATTCAGCGGCCGAGCGTGGTTTGCGCCGAGGTTGCTACCGAGTCGAACGGATTACGAGAGCATATTAGCGGAATATGAAGACTTGCTGGACGAGAACCAAGCGGAGTTGGAGAAACGGTCGTTCTCGTGCGACGGGATGAGAGACTCGTTCGAAAGATTGAAACGGTTAGTCGAGAACGAATACCCGCGGGAGGTTATTTTGAGCGGGTTTTCGCAAGGTGCGGCGATGGCGGTATCGTTGATGTGTTCTGGGAATCAAAAGCCGAAAAATTTAGTCGGATGCTTGAGCTTTAGAGGGTACTTGCCGAGGAAACCAGACGAGATGAAGGTGGGAAACGAGACGACGTCGAGGACGAGCGAGGAGAGTGACGATACGACTGGCGTGAACAACAAGAATGTTTTGCTCATGCTCGCGGGCGAATCAGATCCGTTAGTCCCAGTTCGATGGACAAAAGAGGCGAAAGTAAAAGCAGAGTCGCTCGGATTGGACGTCCAGGCGTTTTTCAGCGAAGGGTACGGGCACAACGTGACCAGCGATGATATATACAGAGCGCGTTCGTGGTTACGTTCGAGAGTTGTTTTATAGTTAGACAGCGCCAGCGGCAACATTTTGTATTTTTATTCAATGTACCACCACGCATATGCATCACATAAACTTTGGTTTCTTCCTTTTCAACTTGTTTCTAATGGCTTCTAAGTCTACCCCGCTATCTGTGTTGTTACCCTTCGTTTCTTCGTCTTCAATCTTTCTGCTATTTGTTGTTGTCTTATTCGTCTCGAGGTCGCGGTATAATCGGTCAATCTTGTCTAATCCATCTTCATTCGCCGATGGTGGCAAACGCGCGCCCGGAAAACGCAACGCTCTCGGGCCTTCACCGTCGTACACATCGGAGAAATCCTCCTCCTCGGCTTGTTTTGCTGCCGCTGCGGCGGCTCCGGTGCCGTAATGAATTCCAGTCACCGTCACAAACCCACCCGCTAAGTCCTCGTTCCCTTCCGCTATCAACTCCTCGACTCGTCTCTCCACTTCCCTCTTCAAAATCGAGTTCCGTAACTTCTGGTCGCTAAATACGCGCGTCAATTCTTTGATATCTTCTGTGCACCTTTCACACGCGTCTCCTAAGCTCTCATCAACCTCTTTCGTCTTCATCAATCGCATCTGCACCATCTTGCTCTCCAACAACACCGCGTTCCCGCTCGTCGCCGGATGCCCTCTCCATTCGCACTTCCCCGTCAAATCATCCACGGGTGCTTTCGGAAGCTTAAAAATCGCAAAGAACATCTTCTTTTTGCATTGTTCGAGCATTCTCTCGACTTCTTCTCGCGTAAACGGTTCGATGTGTTTCGTCAACTGCTTCTCGATCTTTCCGTGTTGGTGTCGTTCTCCGACCCCTACTCCCCCGCTTTGCTTCTCCAACAGACTCTCCCGTAACTTTCGTTGTCCATCAGAAGTGCTCACGTTCTCCGTCCTCGCTTTCATCGCGAGCTTGGCTTGTTCGATGGCTTCTTTCGCGCTCGTGGTTTTAAGCTTTTCAGGCTCTCGTTTCTTCACGATCTCCTCCTCCTCTGATGATAAACTCTTCCTCGCCCGCTCGAGCCGCTCGGCGTCCAAATCCATCGCCCCGATATCCTCGCACAAACCTCGCAAGTCTCGCTCGTATTTCAACGCGTCCAAAGAGTCGATGCCGAATTCAACCAGGTTTTGAAATAAGTGCGATAAATTATGCGAGCTCAGGAAGGTTTGGAGCACGTCTCGTTCGTTCGTCATCTTATTCACAGAGACGAGAGAGACGACGAAAGTATGAAGCGAATTCTTCATTTTCCAATTCCAATTGCAACCCGCAGAATACGAGAATCAAGTCTCTCTCCCTTTCTGCTTTTATAACCCGCAAAAGGAAGATCCCTCTCTCTGTGTGCTCTGTTACGCGCGCAGAGACAGACGGGTGCTTTACCCGATCATCCGCGCGGCATTTAGGCGCGAAAGAGATCATTCACAAAAGGAGGTTTAGATACACATTTCCCCTAAAAGTAGGGAAACGGAATCGTACGAACCGCGCGCTTACGCGAGAGCATGAGCGCGTCTTCTCCTCCTCCTGGCAGTGATAACGATGATACGAAAGTAGAGGGTTCGTCGTTTTTTCTCGAGGACGGCGATGATGATGCGGACCAATCGATGCAGAAGCAGACGCGTGAGGTACGGTGACCTTTTCCCTTAAAGTTTTACCCCTTAGTTTTACCACCAACAGGATCCAGACTTGGCGCTCGCGAGAGTGTTGCAAGAACAAGAGCGAGCGTATTTCGCGTTACAATTCAACACGGAGAATACGAATAACAACAACAACACGAATAATAATAGTATGGAGGATGGGAATACGAATTCAAAGAGCAGCACGCGAGCGGTCTCGCCGTCGTCGAGAGACGAGGGGTCGCCGCTCGGGACGAATACGTTTCGGAGAGGGAGACGAGGACGAGGGGGGCGCGAGAGAACGGGAGTAGAAGAAACAGAGGAAGAGGAAACGAGGACGAGCGAAGAGGAAGAAGAAGAAGAGGAGGAAGAAGAAATGGACCCTTCGGAAGCGTTGGCGAGGAAGCTCATGGAGGAGGAGGAGAGATTGCACAGGGAGAGGATGTTGGCGTACGCCGGGGTTTCTCTGAATACCGCCGAAACGACGCAAGATCACGTGATGGTTGAAGGCGAAGATATTCCGCCAGAAGACGACGATGTGGCGGATCCGGATGATATGACGTATGAAGAGTTGTTGCAGCTAGGAGAGTGCGTCGGGAGACAAGCGACGGGCATGTCCGGGTCGCAGATTAAGCAGTTTTGCACGCTGAAAGAGTTCACTCGGTCTGGCGCGAGCGGCGCGAAGAGGAAGGGAGGTGACGAGGAGGAAGAGGAAGATTGTTGTTCGGTGTGTCGATGTGAATTCGAGGAAGGCGAGATGATGTTAGAGCTGAAGTGTAAACACGGATTTCACGAGGAGTGTTTGCGGCCGTGGTTGAAGGAGTATAAAACGTGCCCGCTCTGTAAGACGGATTGCATGTAAAATTTGAGAGAAGCGAGAGAGTTGAGTTCCGAGAACGCACCATCATTTATTTAGCATTACATCTATTGTGTTTCAATCAATCAAAGCTCGATACAGAAATGTTCGACGCGCCTTTCGGGTCCCAGACCATGGCCGTTAATCCTGGTTTCACTTCCGCTTTTTTCTGCGGTAAGACGCCGTCAATACGTACGATTTCGAAATCTCTCTTCTTGAGTTCGTCCAAGGCGTCGGCGAGCACGCGGGCGCTTTTGCCAACCATTTGCGCACGAACTTTCAATCCTTTCTCGTTTTCCAAAGTGACGAAAAGCATTTCGAACGTTCTATTCGTTTTGGGATTTGTTTTACTCGTCACGCCAGTTTTCGGTTCGCGAGAGCACAGTTTACCGACTATCGTAAAAGGGTTCGCATCGTCAACTCGCGAAGCGATGGTGGCAAAATCGGCTCGAGTCGAAGAGTATAGGACGTTTCGATCGCAGCGTTCGAACCACGGAACACTATCCTTCAGTTCGACTTTCTCTTCGATAATCTCGATTGGTTCCGCTTTGATTTTCTTGTTGTACGGATCGACGTTCTCTGCGTTTTCGTCGTCGCCTTGATGATGAAATGGTCGCTTCCTTTCTTCATCAACATCCTCTTCTTTTTCGTCGTCATTTTGTTTAATCATGCCTTCAATAGCGTACCGTAATTCATGCAAAGGACCGTCCATGTGTCTCTTGTTGAGCGCGTCGCCGTATTTAAACGCCCCTTCGATCACTGGAACCACTTTCGAGGCGATTTCCATCGCGCAAAACTTTGAAATTTTCGAAAATCGAGTGAGGAAACTCATGGCGCAGATCCACGGGTACGGGACGCGCTCTTCTTCGAGACCGTTTTCTTTCAACACGTGCACGTGATCGGGTGGTTTGCGAAACGATCTGGACGCCTCTTCTAATACGCGATAGGAATGCGCGTGATTGCATGAAATCGACTCGAGCATTTTTTGTCGAATGTCCATCGCGTGCGCCTTGGTCATCGGCGTTGCCACGACGTCCCGCGCTCGGCTTTGCGAAAAGTCTTTGCATCCCCCCAAACATGCCGCGATCTCCCCGGCGCACGCTTTCATGCACGCTTTAGTGAAACATTTCACCCAAACTGGGGCGTTCTGGTAGTCACTTTTCGTTTTGAAGTGTAACGGTGCCTTTTCATTTTCAAACAACAAAATCAGCGCGTTGAGACACATGGAACGAATTTTCGCATCCGCGACGGCAATCGGCGGCGGCGCGGCGCCTCGACCAATTGCACAGACCGGCGGTAAAATCGCCTCGAGAAATTTCACACACATTTGCCCTAGTAACGACGAATCTTCGCTCGCCGCGAAGAGAAAATTGGTGTCGTCGAATTGATCCTCTGAATTCGACGAGCGTTCCATAGCAGTTTCAAACGCCAACACCCAATTCTCGCACGCGATGTTTGCAGACGGGACTGTTGCTAAATTTCGCGCAGATCCCACGCAATTTCCTAAGACACCTAATAACACAGCTGAACGCATGCATTCTCTACTCTTCCGAATGTCGACGTTGTTGTCGACGATGTACGAGGCGTCGTACAGAGAAGCAAAGAAGCCGCGCGAAAATTTTCGACCCGTCGCTTTCTTCGCGTGTTTCCGTTCGACACACGCGTAACAGAGCTGTTTTAACAGGCTACAGCACGCGATGTTGTCCAAAGAGAAGAAGATGGCTAGGGATTTCGCACTGTTGATTAAGCCTTCGAGAATGGTATCAACTTGTAACGCATCTGATTCCTCGAATAAGATGGACGTGAACGTATCGAGCGCCATTCGCAACGCTTGGACGCGCGGCTCCACGCCGAAGAGTTTCAAGTCGGTGTTTCTCGAGTAAGCGGCAGCCATGACAGCTTTAAAGCCAATTCGAAACGATCTAGATTTATTCGCACTTGCACGTCCCGAACATTCTTGCACGCGTTTGTCGAATACTTCTTGTAAAGCGTTGATGGCAGCCACCGTGGCGACCGGATTGCCGCCAACTTCGCAACATCGAACTAAGGATTCAATAACCCACGAACTTCGCTTAAGAACACCCGCAGTATTTCGAGCGTCCATGGCTTCGCTCTTCAGCATCGTCGACGACGAAAAGGCATCAAACAATCGCGGGTGTCTCGCGCACGCTCGCGCCAATCTCGCTCGCGCTCGGTGTAATCCGTTGGCCCGCAGGAGCGCGTTTTGCTGACGTCGTTCACCCTTCTCGGAAGCGGCAACGTCCATGGCACACAACGCCCACAACTTCAACAACGGTGCACCGATACCTCCGCGTAAAACCGGAGTTGAATCGACCAGTCTCGCGTATAAACGAAACGCTTTCGCGCGTTTTCTTGGATTGGCTAGTTTCCAGAAATCTTTCGGCGCGAACGGGTGCGAAATCGCGAGCTCGGCTTTACCCCACGGCCACACGCCGGATTTGACGAGTAAATTGAGCGTTCTGGCCGCCGTTTCCGTAGCCGCGCGATTTACCGCGGACGAATAGCCACCGCTCTTGTCGTGCATGGTTTCAATATTTTCGTAATCGTCTTCGTTCTCTCGCAACAAATCAGCAATATGAGGCCAGCAAAATCTCGCCGACGCATCGGCGACGACTTTGTTCTCCTCTGAACGACTTTCAAGCCAATCGCGCTCGCCTCGCGAGACACACACAGAGATCAATCCTAAAGCACACTTGCGAATTTTCGGTCGAAAAGGAAGCTTTGGCGAGACAAACATACCGATGGTATTTGAAAGCATCTTGGAGCGCAAGAACGCGCCGTGCGAGGGCGTAAACGCTAACCCTTTGGCAACGACGCGTAACACGGATAGCGCGGCTAGAAGAAGAATGTGCGTAGACTCAGTCGTTTCGATGAGTATTGTCGCCGTCGCCACGGCGATGTCTGTCGCGCGCTTTTGTAAGTGAATGGTTTCGTCCGCAACGGGCGGCGGCGGTTGCGTGGCAACGGCTGGATCGTCGTCGTTTTCCTGCGACGAATCCGACAAACCGACAATGACAGATTCGTTTCGACGCGCCCTTTCGACTTCATATTCCTTCATGATTCGCAAATTTGCATCGTCTATGCGCTTTTGACACCCTTCGCTTACTGCTGGCGCAATCAAATCGCTATCTTCCATTAACGACGGATTGAGCAGTTTACGGCTCGCTATCCAGTTTTCGCGCTCTTTCGCCAACGCGAACTCGTTGCTACACAAAGAAACGAGACGCAAGCAACTCTCCAAAGCGTAATTCGCGCGCTCTCTCATGAATTCTCTCGTTGTCTTTTCGCATCGGACGGCATTCCCATCGCCGTCGGTGATAACTTCCCCGTCGTCGAATGTACCACCGTTTTCCTCCTCCTCGTTCACTTTGAAAACGTCTAAATCTTTGCCCGACCAGTAACGCTCGATCAATCTCAAAGACGCGCGTAAGCACGTCGCGCGTTGTGACACGTCAAACACTCGAAATTTCACATCATCGTTGATCAAATCGGTAATTTTCTTACGAACGCGTAACGAGGACAGTTTCTTGTGCTTTAAATACGGCGCGTATTTATTCGCGCGAAGACACAAGGCGTAAAACGCGCGCAATTCGGACTCCTCGCTCGCGAATAATAAAGCTTCCGCGCGCTCTAAGGAATCGAAAATCTTCTCGTTGAACAACTCAAACGACGCGTCTTCGATGTTCCGTTTTTGAAACGTTTCGTTTGAAGGCGAGGTTAACTCGATAAACTCGCGTAAAATCTGTACGACTTCGCCGGAAGTTGAGGCGGCGGCGGCGGTCAAAACGCGCCGTTCCTCTTCCATTTCTTGCGCGTCCGCTCTCTCGGCCTGTGTTTCGTCTTGGCGGTGCATTTCAGATGCCGCAGCTTCGGCTGACAACACTTCTTCAGTCGGAATATCTTCTGTGCTGCTTGGGAAAATAGTTGTAGTGGTCGTTGTCGTCGTGCTCGCTGGAGGTTGTTGCGGCATCGCGGGAGGCTGCAAAACAGTCGCGGCAGATTCATCCACAGATGCCGGGTGTGTTTGCCCAGGTCGATTTATATTGACTCCACCCGGACCTACACTTCTCAACAACGCACCACCACCGGTAGCACCATTGATGTGCCTCGCGCGAGCGACCGATTGAATCGCTCGACGACGTTTTCTTCGCTCGCGCCTTCGGCGAAAGAACTCCATCTCTTCGCTCGTCTCGTCGTTCAAGTGTACGTCTTGCGTCTGACGCGGTGGCCTGAGTTCTCCGCCAATACTGTTGGTATCTACGTGATTCGGAACCGAGGTACTCGTGACGGTTTTTTTCACGCGTTCTCCGGCTTCACCGTCGTTCATAATAATAACATCGTCGTCGTCCTCGTCTGTTCCACGAATGTGGGCACCCTCTCTTGCTCCTCCTCTTCCCTCTCCTTCTCTTCCCACTCTGTTTTTCAAATCCAGCTCGTGCTTTTCTCGTCGTTCTCTTTGTTGCTGCGCTAACATTTCGTCGTCAAATTCACCGTCGGAGGAATCGAGCTCGGATTCGTCGTCCGAGGACGCGGCGAATAAGAACGCGCCGCTGTTCCTGTCGGCGAACCGTTTGAACATGGTGGTAATGGTTGCCAACTTTTTCGGTTTGGCGTTTTGTTCTTCTTGCTGCTGCTGCTGTTCGCCAAAAGTTGCACCATCTCCGACACGTATCGCGTCCTCTTCGTCCATATCGACATCACGTTCCCCACCTTCTTCCTCTCGTATTACAGGCGCATTGGCAGTATTCGAAGTCCGCTTGGTGCCCGCGCGCTTACGCGACGCTTTCCTTTGTCCGTCGCCAGCCTCCTCATCGTCACCACCATTCAACATACCTCCATCTTCATCGTCATCCTCTTCCTCATTCACGGCACCAAACGCCATTCGGACTTTCATCTCAATCTCTCGTCGAAGCGTTGCCGCTTCGCGTTCGCGTTCCATCTCTTCCTTGTTTTTACCGCTCGCTCGTTCGCCGCCGCGCGTCGAATTCTTCCCAGTCGTCGTAAACTTTGCGTTACCACAATTCATCGTCCCTTTCGGTTGTCTTCTTTTCACATACGCCGCCGGCAAATCTAACATCGGTGGTGCATCTTTCCCAGTTACCAACGCCGTGGTGATCAAATAATGCGCCACTGATTGCCATCCGTATTGCTCCGCCTCTCTCGTCAACTGTTGCGTCGGAAACAAATGCCGCTTATGTCTCAAACAATTCGCCCCGGAACAGTTACAAATATCTCTGCACACTGGACATCTCCACTCGTCGTCCGCGATCGCTTCTTCGATGTTCTCACCCATGCGCATTTCCAAACACCATCCACACCACGACCCTCTTCCTCTCCCGCCTTCCGGCGCTTTCGCCCACGTCGCGCACTGACACGTCGTCTTCGCGTCGCTCGATTTCTGTCGACAAAAATGGCACGAAGTGCACTCGTTGCACGTCACTCCAGCCGGGTGAATGTCTTTACACCACACTTTGTTCGCTCGTTGGTCGCGATTCCACGCGCGCGCTCTGCCGTATAAACGGTCGAAGTGTTCTTTCGTGTAATACTCTCGATTTTCGCCTTGTTCAAATCTTAATTTCTCCAACTCCGGGCCGATGTTTCCACAGTTCACCCCTCGCACTTGTTGCGTGGCGTCTACGTGCGGTGGTAAAACTGGAGGACACACGATTTTTGTGTTCTTTCTCGCTTTCCCTAAATCGCCTCTCCCTCGCATCGCGTTCATCTTTTGCCATTTCCGCACGTCTCTTCTCACTCGTTGTCGTTGGTTGCCTTCGTTTTTCAAAATGCTTCGAAATCTCTCTTGGTCTTCCTCTTGGTCGTCGTCTCCGGAATAATCGTCGTCCGAGGTCAGCTGATCATCCTCAAATGCCTCGTCTTCATCCTTCGTATTGTTGTTCTCGCGAGAAGAAGCGTTGAAAGCTTCCTCCTCCATCTCGAAAGAATAGAATGAGTGCGCGTTTGTGTCAAATCTTACGAAAAGTGAAGAAAGAGCTGTCCTTTGAAATTTTCAAAAATGTCGCACAAGTTCTATTTAGGGTCTTACTCAAACCCTAAATGTTTATCCGTGTTTTTCTCTCTCTCTTTCGTTTCATTTTCTCCATTATTGATAGAGCGCAGAGGGGTTTCAGGGACGACAAACGTTATACTTTGTTTTATATGACGACTCTTTCGATGACGAGAGGGTTTTTGACCGCCGGTGGTGGTGGTTATGGTCGGGGTTCTTCCTCTTTTTCTTCTCGTTGTTGTTGTTGTTCTGCGGGAAGGATGGAGGCATCGACTTCGCAATCATCGTTTTCGATGATGAGTGTGATGAAGAAGAAGCGGTGTAGTAGGAGTAGCTTTAACGAGAATAATAATAATAGAAGAAGGGAGGAGAATTTTGTGGTGAGAGCAGCGTCAGAGGCGAATACTAATAATAACGACGCGTCCTCGAACGTGTCCTCGTCGAGACCAATCGTCGTCATCGATAACTACGATTCGTTCACGTACAACCTGGTGCAATATTTAGGCGATTGCGGGATAAAAAACCCGCTGGTGTTTAAAAACGACGAGAAAACCGTAGAGGAGATTCGCGCGATGAACCCGAGAGGGATATTAGTCTCCCCTGGCCCTGGGAGACCGGAAGATTCGGGAATTTCTTTGGAAGTGTGCGAAAAGTTAGGCCCCGAGTTTGGCGTCTTTGGCGTCTGCATGGGCCACCAGTGCATCGGTCAAGTGTTCGGAGGCACCATCACGAGAGCGCCGTTAGGGTTGATGCACGGGAAAAGTTCCCCGGTGTTTCATAAAACCGACGTGGACACCGTTCTATCCGGTTTGAGTTCCCCGTTCGAAGCCGCGCGGTACCACTCGTTGGTCATCAGCAACGACGACTTCCCGCACGACGCGCTCGAATCCGTCGCTTGGACCGAAGACGAGGTGTGCATGGCGGTGAAACACAAAAAGTACCCGAAGATTCAAGGCGTCCAGTTTCACCCGGAGAGCATCATCACCGACAACGGGTTGCTCATCATCAAGAATTGGGTGAAGTTAATCAACGAAGTTTGAAATATATAATACTATATTTACGCTTTTCCTCTTTTACTTCTTCACTTTTTTCCCCTTCTGAAACAACAACAAATGAGTTTAGCGTGCGCATACTCCTCCGCTTTTAGAAGACTCCTTTCGGCGTCCGCGAGACCGTCCACATCCTCTCGCATTCGGCGGCGAACTTTTTCTGTATCCTCGTCGTCTGAATCATCAAAAGTCAACCACGAAGGTGCGGTGAAAGTCTCGCACATCCTCGTCGACGCCACCGAACCCGGGAAAGCGTTGCTTTCGGAATTCCAAACTTTACTCGACGGAGAAGCGGAGACGTTCGAAGGTTTAGCGACGATGCACTCGAAATGCCCGTCCTCTTCGAGAGGTGGGAATTTGGGGTACATCACGAGAGGACAAACGGTTGCGGAATTCGAACGCGTGGCGTTTTCGACGCCGATAAACGAGGTGGCGTTTGCCACCACTCCGTTTGGGCATCACTTGATTAAGGTACTGGACGCGAAAGAATCCGGCCAGGCGGTGCCGCAAATGCAATCGATTCGAGTGGACGAGGTGAAGCAGTACGTCGACAGTGAGAGTTTCTCGGAGGTTAATCTCATCGATTGCAGAGAGGAGCACGAGTTTGCAATTGCCAAAGTGGACGGGTTCAAACTGTATCCGCTATCGCGAGCGGAGAAGTGGCAGATGACGATTGAAATGGACGTCGATCCGGAAAAGAAGACGATTGTTATGTGTCACGGGGGGATTCGTTCGGCGAAAGTGTGTCAAATGTTGCTTTCGCTTGGCTTTGAGGACGTTCATAACGTCGTCGGTGGGATCGACGCGTACAGTTCGATTGATAAGTCGGTGCCGAGATATTAACAATTTGTACAGTAGGTCGTAGTTTTAAGTAGAAATAATTATCATCCAATAAATATATATGCATCTGTTTTACACTGGTCTTATCTTACCCTCTAACGCAAACCTGACGTAATCTTCCTCGCTGCATTCCGGCGCGTGTGGCAACAACTTTTCGTGCCACATTTCGAAACAAAACGCGTAGCGCCCGTCGCCCGTTTTCGCGAAGAATTGAATCGGTTGACCGTTCAAATGTCGCTCGAGTTTGAGCGTCAGCACTTTTCCGACGTCAAAGCTATACGTATCTAAATGTAAATAACTTTGCATGTTATCGAAGGTGTATATTAACCCGGGTTCGTAGTAATATTTTTTGGCCGTCGCCGGATTGGCGAGTTCTTTTACGCGCCTCGACCCTCTCGCTTGCATATTCAAGTGTTTCACGCCTTGGAAAAATCCATCGTTCCCTTCGACTATGTCGCAATGTTCGGGAATCATAAAATCTAAAATGTTCGGCACCGTTTCTTTCGTATCTACGCTCATTTGCGAAACTAATCCGCCGAGCAAGGCTAAGTAATATGGCTCGTTCGCAGTCACGTCGCAGGCTAATCCTGGAGTGATCACCTTGAACAACTCTTGACCGGTGTACACGATCGTTCTCGGAGGAATATTTTCAAAAGGACGCTTAAACTCACCACCCGTAACGACTTGGTCCATCCGTATCCGCTCTTTAAATTCGCCTTGCACGACAACCTGAAACGCGATGTTGTTGCATATTTGACCGCGCTCGATGTAAAACTGCTCTGGCGTCTCCCCTTCCATGCCGAGAAATCTGCACACGACTTTACCTTTGAAAATATCCGTTTCGAATTCTAACGCCGTTTCCGTGTTGACAGGACACGTGTCCGTTAACTCGTTCCATTCGGCGTACTCTTCTTCTCCCTCCTCCTCGTTCTCTTCTTTCTCGTCCTCCTCCTTCGTATCCTTCTTCTTCTTCAATCTACTCCACGAGTTGTTTACGCACCTCTGACTCGGTTCTCTCGCGCTGGACCGAATAAACACCGGCCCGTGCGGCCACAATCCGCATTCCGGCAGAGGTCGAAACTGCGGGTCGTTCTTCTCCTTTTGCTTCTCGCGCATCTCTCGCCACGCCGCTCTCGCTTCGCGTTCCAAGCGCTCTCTCTCTCGCGTCTCGTACTCTTCCTTACCGAGCACGTGTTCGTCATCGCTCGAAGATTCCGTTTCATCTTCCTTATTGTTGTTCGCGTTTACTATTCGTCTCTTCTTCTTCATCATTTTATTCCGTCGTCGTCGTCCTCGCTCGAACGTCGCCTTCGCCTTATAATACGCTTCAGCCGCTTTCCTCCGTAACCGTTCGTCGTCGATTTCCGTCGGCGTCATCAACCTTCCCCCGACGGCGAGAAAGCACAGCGGCATGGTAAAAAACATCGCGCTCACGTCAAACGCGAACGCCAGGGAAATCGCCGCGGATGTGCAGATCAACGCGCCGACGATGACGTGGAAACTCGACCAGATGGAATGCATCGCTCGAGGGAACGTGTCGAACACGACGAGGCGGATTGATTTGAGCGAGAATGCGAAGTGAACGTACGAGCGGAATTCCGAGCACAGCTTCATGGATTCCTCCAAAATCGCGTTGGATATGGAATAAGAGTCGCGGTCGTCGTCGTCTGCACGTCTCGACTTCTTCGCGTTCGTCGTCATGGCATGTTTATCGCGTGGTTTTGAAGTGGCGATTTGTCTTCACTTTTTTCCCAAGAGAGAGACCGTTAGAGAAGGAGAGAGAGAAAGATGCGGACGACGACGGCGAGGACGACACCACTCCCGCAAAAAGAAAGCGCACGACGGAAGAGGAGGCACAGACGACGAAGGAACGTTTTGAATCCCGCAGGGGCTTGCGAAAATACGTT
>Ga0255765_1004714_pt1 | contig 13407 bp, 10 predicted proteins | sample 041ome_8_FD_179965 | JGI IMG/M metagenome (GOLD analysis project Ga0255765, IMG submission 179965) | Coastal salt marsh microbial communities from the Groves Creek Marsh, Skidaway Island, Georgia - 041407BS metaG (version 2) | ecosystem: Environmental > Aquatic > Marine > Intertidal zone > Salt...
CAAAATCATTAACTGATTTTAAAAAAACTAAAGGCTTATAGCTTTACTCATTATTTTCATAATCGCGCCTCTTAATCACATGTCTTTAGTAAACACAGGTTATAAGTGCATTCTGATGAGCCTTTAACGAATTGCCAACCCCAGTACTCAGGTCTAGGTAGTAGGATTCGGCTGCGACAGACCCTGCTTCGCGACCAAGAGTGTTACCTAATAACCATTTAGGGCTGGTAAGCGTACTAGTACCGCCACTAAAAAGCGCTAAAAGTTCATTTGGTGTTGGAACTCTCCACGTATTACTGCCCAAGGTATTGGCTATGCTCATATTATCACAGGTTATTTTGCCATTGGCGTAGGTTGTGTAGTGTGGTGCTTGGTAAGTATCGTTATTAGGAGACCAGGTAAGACCGTTTATAAACCGGTATCCTTCAGCATATGCCGAACTTGATACTGGAGTTAAGGTTGCAGGGAATACCGCACTCACTACGCCTGAATTGACTGCATTAGTGGCAGTAGCACCGTTCACTGTAAAGTAGTTAGCGGCAACGCCTGTCAAGGTATAACCACTCGCAGCTGTTAATGTTACTGTCGCGGTATAAACGGTTGAAGCAGCAAACGTACTTGGGCTGCCACTCCATGTAACCGTGCCGGTATAACCCGTGCCACTTACAGTTGTCACAGGCGTCGCACCTAACTCTGGTGAGGTTACGCCAGCGATAGCCACAGTGTTAATTACTATTATTCCTGTTGCTATCTCAATGCTATCGATACTCGTAGAGCTGTGCGACACCTTCACTGTGGCTAACGTTGTTCCACCACCAGCGCTGTTGTTCATCGTGACTACGTAAGTATCAATTACACCAACTACCGGCTGGGTAATCAAACTGGGCTTAATCACTAAAGCGTCATTACCAGAAAGTGTAAACTGCCCAGAGTTAACGAAGGCTAACGTATTTTTAGTCACATCAGCTATGCCACTAACAGCAGTTCCTGTTGGGGAGGTAATTACACCCGTAGCATTATCAATAGTACTTTCTGCTGGAATAGCTAACTTGTTAATCACAATTAGACGTGTTGGCGTCGCTGTAGTATCAATCTTAGCTACCACTTGTGAGGGTAAGAAGCTAGGACGCTGTGATACTTGGTTAACTAATCTAGTGCTCCATGTATTAATGGCTTGATTAGACGTTGCTGCATTGTCTAATGCTGTACTGAGTGATGCTGGTTCCATTGGGGTGTCGCTATTGAGTCCTATTCCCATGCCTGCCTGCCTGCCTTTCTGACCAGCACCAAAGCCTTTAGTGTAGCTAAGTAACAGTTGAGTGTCATCGAAGGTGTTATCTCGCCCCTCTATTCTGGCAACATCGATACTGAGTTGCGCCCCATCTTTAAAGGTTCTATCTAAGCCTAAAGCGTAACGATTCTGTGACGATGCTGCATTAATAGACGCTCGGAAGTTAAAGCCATTAGCTAAGTGATGCATTAACTCTGCACTCCCCGTGGCACGATTCGTTGACTCATCACCCGTTGAATAATTATAAGTCAGACGCTCTATCCCTAAGCCCACTTTAATATTTGTTTTTGATGTTGGAGTAAGCGCTAATCTAGCCTGCATTCCCGTAACACGGCCACCCACAATCCTTCTTGGGTCATTCCATAATTCGTACAACGACGACGTATCAATAAAGTAGGTTTTATCACCTAACGTAATGCTGCCTGTATTGCTGAGATAAGCATTCACCTCGGCAGCATTGAGCCAGTCTTTACCTAAGAGATATTGGTAGCTGGCTGCGATATTATCTTGCTTAACTGAAGTTTTTTGTCTACCAGAGATGAAGTTAAAGTCTAGCTTCTGACGAAGTTGACCAAGGGAAAAGATGAAGCGCTGATTATGACTTAAGTCAAAGCCAGCATTTAGTAACCATTCGTTTTTATCTGAGCCCGCAGTCAGTAAGATGCCGGCCGCTATGTTTTTGGAAAGTGTACTTGCGAGACTACAGCCTACGGCGACTCCATTTTTCTTAGTGTATTGCGAGTTAATGTTGATTAGCTTGCCATCAATAGTGTCAAGGTAGTTAAACCCTGCACCTTGACCGTTGATGTTCGGTTGTACCGAGGCTGTATTGGCTGCAGGGGCACCACCTAAATCTGGAAGGATGTTCTTTTCATCTGCAGGAGCTTGTGTAATGAAAAACAACAGGAATACATGTACTAATAGCTTCATTCTACCTATTATTCCAAGTTGTAGCTTAACCATGCAGTGCATAACCTTTATCATCAGTCATCGTGCCATCTACCCAGCGGAATGCTTCAAGATTACTATTAGCGTTGTAACCATAACCAACAACTACAGAGCCATCGGCAGAGACGCCATAAGTAACGCTTCGTTCAAAAAGAGCGCCTGGCAAAAAGCCTAAGCCAGTAAAATAATCCTCAGCTTTTATTTGTGGTGACGTTATTAAGGCAGTAAGCGCTAATACAGCAGTCAAATAATGATGTGTTAAGTTAGGCTTTTGTTTAGTGGTTTTTGAGTTTTCTGGGAACATCTATCAGTGCTTGTGGTGATTATTTATGCATACTATCTTACAGATAAAATAGATTTCAGGTTACTTATACTTGACTTTATCCTAGTAAACTAAAGCTACTTTAATCATGGCTGTCGTATTAGTTTGAAGAATGATTATACGAACAACTACTCAGCGCATAATATCTTCATCGTAAGATGCATCTGCTCTAGCTGATACCCATCACCATAACCTTGCCCAACAGTCTTTAAACTCCAACCACCCAGCCTATCAATCATCTCAATAGGTGCATCTACTGCACGAAGTCTGTCTCTAAAACTATGGCGTAGACCATGAAGCACGTAGTCCTTGTTCCCAGTCACTACCTTCAACCACTTATTCAAAGCAGCACTGGCTGAGTTGCTGTTACAGCCTTTTGAATTGCAGTAACGTGGAAAACAGTAGTCACTTGCTTGTGCGTTCTGTTTAATTTGCTGAGCCGCCCAGAGTGATGCACCCACCAAAGGCACTATGCGTTCACTGCTTCTAGTTTTAAGTGGTCTGTGTTTATGTGGCCGAATAATGATACGCGGTACTTCTTCGTCTAAGCGCAGGTCATTCAGCATCAAGCCAGCAGCTTCTGACAGCCTCAGACCAGTGTCACTGATAAGTGCAACTAGCCATCTCATGTCATCGTCTACAGCCTTACAGCAGCTCTGAATAAGTCTTATATCAGCTATAGCTATTGGCAGTCGCTTCTTCGCATCGTCCTTCTCGCTTGGTAGCTGCATACCTTTGAATGCATTCCTAAAATCTAAGGCATGTTCTTGAATGACAAAGTTGAAGATGGCTCGAATGTTGGCAAAGGATTTATGTACTGAAGCATTGCTTAAGCCTTTAGCCTGTAACCAATTACGAAAGGTGAGGGCGTCTCTAGTAGTAAAGTCTTTGAGTTTGGTTCTATTCGGTATTGCAGCCTGTAAGTAACTGACATAGAGCCTAGCGTGCTTATGAAATAGCTGACTTCTAGTTTTACCTTTTTGCTCAAGGTAGTAAGCCAATGCTTGCTCAAGAGTGAATTGGCTACTCTGCTGCTGGAATTGGCTGAGGCTAGAGAGTTGTTCAGTTTGTTTTTGTAGCCGTAGTTGAAACCAGAGCTGCTCTAGCTGATTACTGAGTAATTGTGCGGCAGTGGCTGCCTCTTCAGGCTGCTTAGTGCGTAGTGAACGGACTATTCTGGGTCGCTGATAGTGATGCTGAAGGTCTTCTGGAACACGTCTCGAGAAGTAAAAGACGTTGCGCTTGATGAATGTGTAGTTGGATTGAGTACTTGTTTTGGTCTTCCGCATGGTCTACCGCACCTCTTAGCAATGAGAAATTAACTTGCTAATCAGTACGTTGTAGACCAAGCATCAGATGTTTTGGTGGAGGCGGTAGCTACTTTACCAACCTTATAAGTGTTTGTTTCCTTTATACAAATGGAAATTCTGAAAATTATTGTGCCCCTATTTATACCCCTAAAAGTCTTGGCTGTAGCTGAACAACTTTGGACGTTCTAGGATTGTATTGATTTGTACTTGTTTCATTTATTTTTTCCAGTGCACAATTTTATACAAAGCAGGTAGAACGATTAATGTCAAGATTGTGGATGAAATAATGCCACCGATCACAACGGTAGCTAAAGGGCGTTGAACTTCAGAGCCGATTCCCGTATTCAAAGCCATTGGTACAAATCCTAATGATGCAACTAATGCCGTCATGAGAACAGGGCGTAAGCGTGTTAGCGCGCCATTGATGATTGCATCATCTAGCGCTTGGCCATTTGCTCGTAAATCTCGAATGAATGAGACCATTACTAGTCCATTAAGTACGGCGACACCAGAAAGTGCAATAAAACCAACTGCGGCAGAAATTGAAAATGGAATGTCTCGAAGCAGTAACGCAGCAACACCACCCGTCAAGGCTAAAGGCACACCAGAAAATATAATCGAAGCATCTCGAATTGAACCCAATGCCACCACCAAAGTAACAAGAATGATGAATAAGGTGGCTGGCACAACAATAGAGAGTCGGTTAACTGCAGATTGTAAATGCTGAAATGTGCCGCCATACTCGACCCAGTAACCTGCTGGTATCTCAATATCCTCAGAGACAACTTGCTGGACTTCATTAACAAATGAGCCAAGATCACGTCCTCTTACATTTGCTGTTACTACAACACGTCGTTTACTATTTTCTCGGTAAATTTGATTATAGCCCATATCTAAGTTAATCGAAACCAATTCGCCTAATGGCACATAACTATCAGAAGCGAGTGGAATAGGAAGATTTTTAAGTAAATCTGGATTAGATCGAATGGACTCTGGGAGTCTTACTACAATATCAGCTCGTTGATCCCCCTCGTATACTTGACCAACAACTGTGCCTCCCTGAAAGGTGGCAATAATCTCTTGCAGTTGATGAATTGAGATACCATATCGTGCAAGTGCTTCTCGGTTCGGATCAATCGTTAATACTGGAAGCCCTGTTGCTTGTTCAGCAGAAACATCTGACGCCCCCTCTATTTCAATTATGGCGTGTTCAATTTCTTCACCCAAGGCAATGAGTTGGTCAAAATCATCACCAAATACTTTAATTGCAAGTTCTGCACGAACACCGGAAATCAATTCATTGAATCGCATTTGTATCGGTTGTAAAAATTCATAACGATTTCCAGGGATAGGAGTGACTAATTCTTCTAGTTCTTCGACTACTTGCGACTTAGGTTTATTCGGGTTGGGCCACTCATTACGTGGTTTCAAAATGATGAAATTATCAGCAACACTTGGAGGTACTGCATCGGTGGCAACTTCGGCTGTTCCGATTTTTGTGAATACGCGTTCTACCTCTGGCATTTTCTTGATTTGATTTTCTAGTTCTTCTTGCAAACTCACTGCTTGGCTAAGCGATGTGCCAGGAATACGTAAAGCATGCATGGCTATATCACCTTCATCTAGATTTGGGATAAATTCAGACCCTAGTTGTAAAGCGCCTAATCCACTGATACCAACTAAAGCAACCGCTGCTGAAATGACCAACCATCTTAATTTAAGAGCCATATTGAGGATGGGCTTATAGAGGCTACGTGAAAAAATAATAATTGGATTCTTCTTCTCACGTACAGGGCCGCGAAATAGAAGTGCAACACAAGCAGGGACAAAAGTAATGGAGAGTATCATTGCACTGATTAATGCAATGACGACTGTAATGGCCATCGGATGAAACATTTTTCCTTCAATGCCCGTCAATGCAAAGATCGGAATATAAACTGCGGTAATAATAAACACACCAAACAGTGCAGGGCGAATCACTTCTTTAGTGGCTTCAAATACAATAGAAAGTCTTTCTTGGAGGTTATTCATTTGACTGTCGTTAGCACTACTGAGACGTCTCATGCAATTTTCAACAATAATCACCGCGCCATCCACAATCAAACCGAAATCAAGTGCGCCAAGACTCATTAAATTAGCGCTGACGCCACTTTTTACCATGCCAGTGATTGTCATTAACATTGCAATAGGTATCACAGCCGCTGTGATGAGTGCTGCACGTAAATTCCCAAGAAGTAAAAGTAATACAGCGACAACAAGTAATGCCCCTTCAGCTAGATTGGTGCGTACCGTTTTCAATGTTTTGTCTACCAAGTTGGTACGATCGTATACAGCCGTTGCAGTAATGCCAGAAGGTAAACTTGCTTTGATGTCTTCTAATTTTTGTGCAACTTCACTTGCCACGGTACGACTATTCTCGCCGATCAACATAAATACCGTACTCATCACAACCTCACGACCATTTTGAGTGGCCGCACCGCTTCTTAATTCTTGACCTTGTTCAACTGTTGCGACATCTCGAATGCGTAAAGGAACACTATTGTGTGTCTGTATTAGGATATTTTTTAATGCATCAATTTCATTCGCTTGACCAGGCACACGCATCAACCATTGAGCACCATTGTGTTCAATAAATCCTGCGCCACGATTAGCATTATTCTGTTCAACTGCATTAAGAATATCTCGATAAGTGAGATTGAAAGCAAGTAGCTTTGCGGGATCAGGTGCAATTAAGATCTCTTTCTTAAAACCTCCGATAGGATTTACTTCCACCACACCAGGGACACGCAGAAGTTGTGGACGAATAATCCAATCATGAACTGAGCGTAAATCGGTTGGGGTAATCAGTGAGCCATCGTCATTGGTCGCGCCCAGTTCAGCATCGACGGTAAACATGAATATTTCACCTAACCCCGTTGCAATAGGGCCTAAGTTCGGTTCGAGTGAAGTGGGCAATTGGCTTTTTGCTGATATCAAACGCTCGCTTACCAATTGACGCGCAAAATAAATATCTGTGCCTTCTTCAAAAACCACAATGACTTGTGAAAGGCCATAGCGTGATGATGAACGTGTATACGATAACTTGGGTAAGCCAGACATTGTACTTTCGACGGGAAACGTGACACGTCGTTCGACTTCAAGTGGGGTATAACCAGGTGCTTCTGTATTAATCACCACTTGGACGTTTGTTATATCAGGAACGGCATCAATAGGGAGTTTTGTAAAATTCCAAACACCTAAACCAATAAGCAAAAGCACCAATAAAAATACGATGCCTCTTCGCTCAATTGAAAATCTTAAAATATAATTCAGCATGTGTATTCCTTAATGATCGTGAGATGCGCCAGATTTTTCGATGTCTGCCTTGATGAGATAACTGTTGTTACTCACATAGTGAGTACCCGCTTGTAATCCTCCTAACACTTCCACCCACACATCATCCTGTCTTCCTAATTCCAACATACGAACTTCATAGTCATTACCAATTTGCGCATAAACAACGGTGAAATCACGAAAGCTTTGCAAGCCCGAACGTTTGACTGCAAGCGGTACAGTATATTCAGCGACTTTGACGTGACCAGTAATGTGCGTACCAGGCAGTAATAAGCCATCAATATTATTTAACTCAACACGAGCAGTTACTGACTGGTTTGCATCAGCCATAATATTAATAAATGAAATTTCACCTTGATAAGATTGACCACCTATTGAAGGTGTGACGGTAACGTGAGCGCCTTTTTTAATGCGTTCACGCTCTGATGGGAAAATATGTAAGCTTGCCCATACAGTTGATGTATCCATGATGGTAAACAAACGTCTTCCATTAGTTTGTTCTTTAACATTTGCGATCTGTTCAGTGATAACTCCATCTATTGGAGCGCGAATATTGTAAGTATTTAGGCTTTCATTACTCTCAACTTTTGCAAGAAGCTGGCCTTTTTTAACGCTTTCTCCAAGCGATACATGAACTGATTGAATAACGCCGTCAAAGCGTGCACTGACTTCATTCTTGCTTTTAGGGTTAATAACCATTTGTCCATACAATGTAACTACTTCTTTCATTGTTTGTGAGCCTGCAACACTTGTCTGTAATTCAAATGCTTGGGCAATATCAGGAAGTATTGTTGTACGACCTTCAAAATTATCGTATTGCCAAGAATACGTTTTGCCTTTGTATTTTGCTTCCACTGACACGACAAAAGAATGAGGCTCATAGATTTCTGTGTCTCCTCGCAAGAAGTCACCTTGTGGTTTAAAGTGAATGTTATCTACTATGTTTCCTAAGCGCGTTAAATTGATTTGTAAGTCAACGTCATCAGGAGAAACAGGTCGATTACTGTCGGTGACCCACACGCGATATTCTGGTGGAACCCCTGTTTCAAATATAGAAAGTTCTAGTGCAAAATTATCTTTTGTAAGCATTCGACCACCATGTGAACCTTTCACGATTTCATCTTCATGGTCACTATGATCATCATGATGGTCGCATCCGTAAATAAGAAAACTAAATAAAATAATCTGAATTGTCTTTAATAAATTTTTCATAATTTTTCTCTTTTTTAATGTAATTGAGTTATTTTTTCGCCTGTTAGGCGTTCTATTTCAATCACATGTAAATGCGCGCTGGTCATGGCATCGACTAATTCAGCATTAGCTGCTAGTAATTCCTTTTGTACAATTTGCCATTCAAGAAAACTGTAAATGCCACGTTCATAAGCTCTTTTAGAGTCGTCTACAGCTTGATTAATATTTGGGATGACTTCTTCGCGCAATGCAGTGGCGCGGTGAAAACTATGTTTGAGTTCTTCATATAAAATGAATAGTTGTGTTTTAATTTTGACATCAACGACACGGGTATCCGCATCAATTTTATCAAGTGCTGCTTGTCTCGCCGCTATTTCACCTTGATTACGGTTCTTATAAGTCAGCGGAATGGTTAATCCTAAAACAAGTGCTTGATCATCCTCTTGTTCAAAACGACGCACACCTGCCGAGACGCGCCAGGGAGATTTGCTTTGTGCATTGGCAAGATGTAGCTGAGTCTCATTGAGTCGGCGTTGTGACAATAATTCTTGAATTTCTGAATTTCGATCTAGCCGCGTGATGAGCTTGTCAAAAGATTCTGTTTTTGGAAGTGTCAGTAATTTACCTTCTACGTGCGTGAACTGTGGTTCAGTCTCACCCCATTGTGCTGCCAGACGTCGATATGACGACAGTAACTCATGATTATGATCTTCTAGCTCAAGCTCTTTCATGGCTAAGTCAGCTTTTGCACGAGCAAGTTCTGCGCGTGGCGATTTGCTTGCATTTACACGCGCTGTGACTGCATCAACAATTGATTCAGCTAATGCTACTGCCTCTTTTGCATAGTCATAACGCACTTGATTAGACAAACAATCTAAATAATACCTTGCGGTATTGGCAGATTTATCAATACGCATGGTTTCGATTTTCGTGGAAGCAAAAGAGACATTGGATGAAGCAACATCAACACGGCGTTGACGAATCCCACGCTCTAATACCCACCCAATGCTTAATGTAGTTTGAGCTGCATTGATATTGCTGAAATTTCCTGTTCCTAATACGTCTTCAACTTCAAGGCTCAGTTCAGGAGAAGGGGCTAATTGCGCTTGTGCTAATAAGCCTTCTTGTATCTGCACGTGATATCCAAGTGCGACAAGCTCTGGATTATTCTCCAAAGTTTTAGCAATAGCCGTATTTAAAGTGATTATCTGTTCGGCAACCACTGTCAGTGGGCTTGCACTGATTAGTAGACAGACTAGTGTAAGTACCAATCTGTTGTTCCATAATCTCAATGTATTAAACATTGTGTTAACTCCTGCATTGCTCGGATTTATACGAGTAAAATCAAATACACAACGATGTATCCAACTAGCGGATACTTGTATGTCTAAAGAATAGTTTGATTAATGCAGGACAGGTGGGCCACGCAGAACGGGGCGCCAATAGGTATGTCTTTGATAAAGTGTGTTTCTATGTGGAGGTGGCCAAACAACAATCGCTGAAGTAACAAAGAGTATTAAAGACAGAGTGAATAAAATGGTATTTTGAATCTGCTTGAACCAATTAGCCGTCAATTCAAATAAAGAAACATCAAAATCTGAATCATGTTCATGTCCATGATCTTCTAAATCTAGTGCATTTACATGACCGATGTGTAGTTCACTAGCATGTTCATCTGTGCTGACATGAAAATGCATGCCACTCCATTGTAAGAATAGCAGGGTTAGACACATATAAATGATCAAGAATTTTGCGTTTCGATGCATCTTACAAGCGTAGCTAAATTATTTGAAAGTGTCTATTAAGAATTCTTTGTTATCCGACGAAATCAACCATGCGGATGCTTATAAGAGGCGCTACAATTAGCAGTATATTGATATAGAGATTTATTATATGTATTTAATAATAAAATCGTTCTGACAAGTGGCATCATTGTATTGATTTCAGAATTAGCAAAGAAAAGTACATTTGCGGGAGCACTCTTAGCCTTTGTCCCAGTGATATCAATAATTGCGATCTTGTGGCTCTATGCTGAAACTAAAGATGTAGAAAAAGTATCTCAACTAACGTCTAGTATTTTTTGGCTTAAGAACTAAATTAACTCTATTTGATTTTTGGGAAGGCTCATTCTCGAATGTTTCTAAAACAGTATTTACCAAAGACGGTATAGCCTCATTTAAATCTATTTTGAATAAGGACTTTGATACCATGCAGTTTAGAAATTCAAGTGGTGATGAAGAATTTGCTTTCTTCAATGAAACAAAAAGAGCTGTGCATCGTACTTTAGGAAGCGCAAACAATTATAAAAATTGCTTTTGGTTTAATGAAATATGAAGTCTCTTATAACAACTCTACTACTAGTAATAACCTTATCGTCAACTGTGTTTGGTGATGACTTTAGTGATGGTTATTCTGCATATAAAAAAGGTGACTATAAGACCGCTATGAGGTTATGGAAGCCTCTAGCTGAACAAGGTCATGCTAATGCTCAAACTAATCTTGGTTTAATGTATGACAATGGTGACGGTGTACCAGAAGATGATAAGCAAGCAGTTAAGTGGTATCGATTAGCTGTAAAGAAAGGTTTGGCTGCTGCTCAATATAATCTTGGTGTTATGTATTTTAATGGCCAAGGTGTCCCAGAAGATGATAAGCAAGCTGCTAAATGGTTTCGATTAGCTGCTGAGCAAGGTTATGCTGATGCTCAATCTAATCTTGGTGGTATGTATGCATTGGGTAGAGGTGTGCCAGAGAATAACGTCCTTGCCTACATGTGGTGGAATTTAGCAGCAGCAAATGGCATTGAAAATGCCTCCACAGGTAAAGACATTATCACCAAACGTATGACCTCTTCACAGATAGCAGAAGCTCAGAAGTTATCAGGAGAATGTCTCAAGAAAAATTATAAGAATTGTTAATCTAAGCTAAGTAGCTTCATCTGGCTTGTAATAAATCCAGTTTCCCATAAGCTGCTATGCGGAGCATGGGCTGGGGAGGTAGTAGCGCATTCTTAGTCTTATATGGTGCTGCCCAGATACATTAAAGCTGGATTTGAAAAAAGGTCAGGCAACGCTAAGCCATTTCAAAAGGAAGCCAACTTCTAAGTCATTGTTTTTGAATAGGTTTCCAGAGCACAGTGGTGAGAGGTATGCTATATTAGAATTCACTAATATTATCTGTAACTCATTTAGATTGAGTTTAAGAGCATATCTTATAAAAACTATGGATACGTAGTCTAATTAAAAGAAAACGCCTTAGAGAGAATCTGAGGAGGTTTGAGAGGTATTTGCCGTAGGCGAGGCAGCATATTGCATACATACACTTTATGGTTACGGCTACAATATATAACTGCCACTTAGTCGAAGTACTTTTTTAAGTGTATATGAATTTGCTTCGATGTAGCTTGTAGCCGCTTAAGTAACGGCTTGTCTTCTAATCCTTTGTTTCCATAGTTAATCATGTGTTGGGATAAGCCTAGGCCTGAACCACTCCAGCCTGCAATCGCACAGCTGTTTAGTAAATCGGCCTCGTTCATCTGAATGTTCAGTTTAAACGTGTGACGTAAACAGTGACCAGTTAGAGTTTCGTTACCTGTGGCAGTACCTAGGAATTTCTTAATTTGGTGCGAATGGTTGGTATCAGTCGTCCTCTTCAGCCACTCAGTCGTCTCTTGTAAGTGTTGCCTAATGTACTTTGCCCCAATAACAATTGGAACTATGCGCTTGCGAGCTTCCGTCTTGGTTATATCGTGGTTAGCATTTAGATAAGCTACACGCCTCAGGTCTGTCAGGTTTCCGTTATCTACAGTCAAGTGCATCATTTCACTCGCCATTAGTCCGCCTTGTAGATACAACAGGCAAGCAACACCTAAGTGTGGTTTTCCGTGCTGCTCATTTAGTGCGTATTCAATTAATTGTGTTTGCTCTGGCTCAGTCAGTGGCGTCTTAGTTTTTGCTGATTGCTTTGGTAGGTTGGGCGTACGTATAGCCCAGCTTAAGCTATATTCGTTAATCGCATAGTTAATGAAGGCCTTGATATCATTTAATTCTCGTTTAATGGAACTGGTTTTAACCTTAGCTTCGAGCCTGTCCTCACAGTAGTTTCTTAACGCTACTTGTACGTAACCGCCAGCTTTGTCGTTAACAAACTGCTCGCCAATATAGCTCAGGAATTTATTAATCCGTTGTACGACTTTGGCTTTGTTGCGCTTAACTAATTTAGATTGCTCAGCGGCATTAGTATCAAGTTGTTTGAACTGATAGTAGTCGCTTGCTAGCGATGAGAATGTTGTTGGTCTGTAAGCTTCAGCTTCCGTCAGCTTTTCAGCTATGCGCCATTGTACTTGTTCATCAATGGATAGCGCTGCCTGTGCTTTGGTTTGGTCGTCAGCGTCTGGGTCTGCTAGTACTTGAAGTCGTTCTGCAAGGTAATAAACTTGGTCTGCATCACCTTCGAGTACCTTACCTACGTCAGTACCTTGTTGTTTTGATGTAACCAGCGAACCTGTTCTGGCCTTTATCCTTCTTAGGTAGTCCATAGCTAGTATGTCGATTTCACTGTCCGACATAGCACTGGCTGAACTATTCTCTAGTTTTCTAACGTGCAGCAAAAACAACTCATGGGCGTTGGCTAGTGCTTTATTAAGCTCAGTATCAGAACAACCAAGCGTTAAGCCAAGAGCACGTTGATATACTTTCCCAGACTTGAGACTGAGTTTATCCACTATTTGTTTGGGTACTTTGCGCTGGAATAGCAGGTCTTTGCCGTTCTTAACGACCACGTATTTGGCTGGTGATTTGGCCATGAGTAACCTGAAAAGTAACCTAGATGCAGCTACTATAACCAAGAAACCCATTAGTAACAATGCTTTTGAGCTATCAGTGCGTTCCTCTCTTCGGCACCATCATTCCTAGATGACGCGGTTTATCAATGCGCCTGCGCATTCTTCAGCTGTAAATTTGCCTTTAATGAAAATATTGAGTCTATTCTTTACAGTGAAGGTGTTTGGAGCA
>Ga0255765_1004721_pt1 | contig 13398 bp, 7 predicted proteins | sample 041ome_8_FD_179965 | JGI IMG/M metagenome (GOLD analysis project Ga0255765, IMG submission 179965) | Coastal salt marsh microbial communities from the Groves Creek Marsh, Skidaway Island, Georgia - 041407BS metaG (version 2) | ecosystem: Environmental > Aquatic > Marine > Intertidal zone > Salt...
GACTATGAAACCTCCCAACGCAGTTATCCGGTGCTTTATCTGCTCCACGGATATACGGACAACCACACAGGTTGGGTGCAATTTGGAGAAGTGCAGCATATTGCTGATAAAGCCATTATTGAAGGAGCTGCAACCGCGATGATTATCGTAATGCCCGATGCAGATACAGGGCTTCCGGGCTACACCAATGCCATTAGTGGAAAATGGAATTATGAAGATTTTTTCTTTAAGGAACTTCTTCCGCATGTGGAAAATAAATTTAGAATCCGAAAAGAAAAACGCTTTCGAGCCATAGCGGGTCTGTCCATGGGAGGAGGGGGCACCTTACTCTATGCCCTGCACCATCCGGAAATGTTTGGTGCTGCAGCACCTTTGAGTGCATGGATGGGGCCTCAAAACTTGGAAGAAATGAAAGATTTTTCAAAACGCGAAAACTTTACTTTTAAGGATACGGATTTAGAAGCTTTTTTAGATCTAAATAATCCGCTGCGTCTAGTCCAAAAAGGGGAGGCCGAACAGTTCAATCAAGTCCGGTGGTATATTGACTGTGGAGACGATGATTTTCTGTACAAAGGCAATAGTGAATTACATATTTTGATGAGAGAAAAAAACATTAATCACGAATTTAGAATCAGAGATGGAGGACACACCTGGCCGTATTGGAGAAGTGCATTGCCCACTGTTTTAGAATTTGTTTCGCAAGGATTTCATCAGAATTAATATTACTTTTCTGAAGGTGGTAACGATGTTTTTGCCTTAAAAATTCCAAACAACCTAAACATTTCTTAAATTCGTGTTTCATTGAACGAACTATAATTATTAAATAAAAATACGATGGCTTTACCCGTAGCAGGAAGTGGTGGCGAACAGGATCAGTTTTGGCCTTTACCTAAATTTTATTTTTCTGTCGATATAGGAGACGTAACGGACATTGCATTTCAAGAAGTATCCGGTTTGGACATGGAGGCAGAAGTAATTCAATATCGGCATGGAAACAGTCCGAGTCATGGCACCATCAATATGCCTGGGATGAAAAAATCCGGAAACATTACATTGAAAAAAGGCGTTTTTGCCGATGACAATCAATATGCGGATTGGATTTCTCAAATCTCATTGAACACCTATGAACGCCTGACTATTGTTATTCGGTTGTTGGATGAAACCGCTGCTCCCAGAGTCACTTGGACATTTAACAACGCATTTCCAACGCAACTCACAGCCACAGATTTGAATTCGCAATCCTCCGAAGCGGCCATCGAAACGATTGTTTTTGCCCATCAGGGTATGATACAGGAGATAGGGTAATTAAATTTTAAAAATTTATGGCAATAACCAAAAAGCTAAAAATCAGTGAACGTGCCCATGCCGTCATAGAACACAGCATTCAAGGTTTAATTGTTATTTCCATTATTAACTTTACAATCCAAACCCTTCCCAATCTTTCTGCATCCACGATCCAAATTTTAGATTTTATTGAACTGGTTTCGGTGCTTGTTTTTTCTCTGGAATACCTCCTACGCATCCTTTTCAGTCCCCGTCCGATTCGTTTTATTTTTAGTTTTTTTGGCCTGATTGATTTGATTGCCATTCTCCCGTTTTATTTATCCTTCGGTGCCGACCTGCGATCCCTGCGTGCCGTGCGATTGTTTCGATTGCTCCGGTTGCTGAAATTTTTGCGTTATGGGGATACGCTCCAGAATTTAAAAGATGCGTTTAAGAATGTTAAGAAAGAATTGATCTTATTTTCTTTTGCCACATTATTGCTCATTTATTTTTCCTCGGTGGGCATTTATTATTTCGAAAATGAAGCCCAACCCGAGGCTTTTTCATCTATTTTCAGTGCCATGTGGTGGTCTGTAGCCACACTCACCACGGTGGGTTATGGAGACATCTATCCGATTACCGCTGGGGGTAAGATATTTTCCACCTTTGTTGTTTTCATCGGATTAGGACTTGTTGCCATACCCACCGGATTGGTAGCATCCTCCCTCACCCAAGCCTTAAAAAAAGAATAGGTTGGCTGAATTTCATTCCACTCAAGAAGATTCTTTTTTGATAACGGATTTAAAAGAAAAACTGATTGACATCAATGCGCGCTCCATCTATGTGGATGCTTTGCCCAAAAAAAACAATGCAAAGATTGACCTTATTCCCCTGATTGAAGGGCAGTTCAATCTTTCTCCCAAAAGTTTTATTCAAATGTTGTGGGAGCGAACCCCTTTTACTTTGCGTTTTCCCTTTCAAAACAAATTTATAGACCTCAATAAGAAACAAAAGATATTGCGCAATTTATTGCGTAAAAACGTCGATTATAAACACGAATATCATATTGACCCGATTGGGTTGGGCTTTCCTTTGGTGGTGATTCCCGATCACAAAAAACAGCGTTTGCGCTATATGCCGGTTTTTATTTGGGACATCAAAATTACGGGGCATTTGAAGCGTGCTAAAAGCATCCTTTTAAGTCGGGACAAGCAGGCTTCCATTGCCATCAACCCTTCCTTGATTCAAACCATCAAAGCCGAGTATCAACCAAATTTTAAGCCCGGAAAAAATGACATGGACCTGCTGTCAACAGAGGCTTTGAAGCAGACTTTTTATCACTTGGCGGATGCCTTGGGTTGTGTGGCTCCTCAACGTTTTTTTTCAGAATACAATTTTGTTGAACCCCTGCCCATTATCTCTCCAAAGTATCAAAGCGAGATTAGCCCTTTCCTGATCAACAACGGAGTTTTGGGGATTTTTGCCAATTCCAAAGAAGCCCTCATCAACGATTATCAATTTTTAGAAGAAAAAACTACCCCCTGTCATTTTGGTTTTAGCAATAACAAAAACACCTCTTTTTTTTCGGGCGTTGCCTTGGATCACTCTCAGCAGAAAGTGATGCGCAATATGAATTTAAAAAACCGTTTGCTCATTCACGGTCCTCCGGGAACAGGAAAAAGCACCACTCTAACGGCTGTCATTGCCTATGCGTTGAGCAAAGGACAGCAATGTTTGCTGGTGTGTGAAAAACGAACGGCCATGGATGTAATTCATGAAAATTTAAAAGCGTTAGGTTTTGACAGCCACAGTATTGCAATTACCGATGTAAAAAAAGATCGGAGAATGGTGGTCAACAAGGCACGGGAGATTATTGAACAACAAAATGACAAAGGGGCATTGTTTGAAACGGTTTCTGCAAAACCTTTGGTAACCAATGCGAATAAAAAAAACATAGCGGAAAAGATTGAGCAAGTGAATGGAATTGTCGCTCTGATTGAAAACACTAAGCGAAAGTTAAACCATCCGATTCTCAATAATGCGACCTATAGTGACATCATTCTAAAGTTGTTTGATAAAGACAATTTAGCCCCTTCACTTCCAACTTCAGTCAACGGAAATAATTTTGAAATTTCACCTCAGGAGTGGGAAGGAATTTTGGATTTATTTCAATTTTTGAATGCTTATGAAACGCAGTTTGGAAACCCCTATCAGTCCTATTATCCCATTTTAGATGCTTTGGTGTTATCCCAATGGGAGGCAGCAAGATTTGAAGCTACGGTAGCTGAAATTCGCGCAGACCTTTTGCCCAAACTGAAGCAAACACAGGAGTTGCTAAGTGCAGCCACGGCTACATTAAATCCCTTTCGGCTGAAAAATTTAAACACCAATTCACCACCGGATGAAGCGGCATTGGCCATTCCTTTGGTACGACTCAAACAATTGAAAGTAAGCCTTTCGCAAACAGGCTTATGGAACAAATCTTTTTTCAATAGTCTCCATGCCCTTCCTGTTTTGGAGCAAGTTCCTGCTGTGGAATTGCGCATAGAGGAGTTATGGAGGGATCGGGAGAAGTTCAGCAATCACAAACATTTTGATCAAGCCCGTCAAAAACTTCCCTATTTACATCAAAATCTGGCAGAGGCTTTTTTTAGCTACACCCAGTTTCAAAACACTTTTTCGCAGTGGTATTTGCGACGCCTTTTGAGGGATTTTTATGTAGACAATTTCGATTTTAATGGATTTGAAAAGGGTTATTACGACATTGCTTCCGAAGTCCGTGCAATCAATACTTTTAAGATCGCCGAAACCCTAACGGTATTGAACTCACAGCGATTGCGTTCCATGGCCACTTACAACCGCAATTCACCCAAACTCACATTGGAACAGTTTTTTGCAAAACGCAGTACGGAAAAGCGCAAAAAGAAATCTCTGACCAAAATTGTGAAAGATAAATCGCGGCTTTTTTTCGATTTTTTTCCTGTGGTTATGACCAGCCCAAATGTATGTGCCCAGTTGTTTCCCATGGAGCGGGGCTTGTTTGATTTAGTAATTTTTGACGAATCCAGCCAGTTGCGTTTGGAAGATACCTACAGCGCTTTGTTGCGTGGCAAACAACAAATTGTATCAGGTGACATCCATCAGTTGCCACCCTCAGATTATTTTGTACAACGCAAAAGCAGTAACTCGGAAAAGAGTACTGAAAAAAAATCATTTTCCAACGTAGATTCCTTGCTTTCCTACTGCATGCAAATTGATTTTGAAGATCATTATTTGGACGTTCATTATCGTTCAAGGCATCCCGATTTGATTGCTTTTTCCAACCATGCTTTCTACCAAAGTCGGCTGATTCCGCTCCCCCCTAAAGCAGCTTATGTTCCCATAGCGTTTAGAGAAGTAGCGGGACAGTTTATCAATCGGATCAATAAAAAAGAAGCCACGGCCATAGTCAACTATTTGGCCGAGGAAGTGGATCCAGACACCAGTTTGGGCATCGCAACTTTTAGTTTGTCGCAACGCCATGAAATTTTTAACCAAATCGAAAAACGCACCCAAAAAGATGCGGTTTTTTATGAAAAGATAAAACGTTTGACCAAAGCCGGGTTTTTTGTCAAAAACCTTGAAAATATTCAAGGAGAAGAACGCGATATTATCATTATTTCATCCACCTATGGACCCGGAAAAACGGACGTTTTTAAAGCCTTTTTGGGCCCCATCAACAGTCGCTACCGAGGACATAAGTTGTTGAATGTCTTGATTACAAGAGCAAAAACGAAGATTTTAGTTTTTAATTCGATTCCAGATTCCGTCATTAACGAATTTTCTTACTTGATCGATGAGCGCGGCAACCGAACCAAAGCAATCTTTTATGCCTTTTTGAAATATGCCAAAGCCATCAGTCAAGGGCAACGAAAACTGGCCAACCAAGTGTTGGATAAAATTTCCATCCAGGGGGATAGCAGTGCCCCAAAAGCACCTTTTTTAGAAGCCGATTTAAAACGGTTTAGTGACTATTTAAAACAGGTTTTGGAGGATCAAAGCGGTCTGAAACTCAACCTAAAAAACAATTTTCAATTAGGGGGTTTTGTGTATGAAATTAGCATCACTGATGAACAATCCAAGACTTTGGTCATTGATCTCAACGGGAAGATAAAATTAAATTCCTACGAGGATTATATTTTTGATGTGAAACGCTGTGAAATTGCTGTTGATCAAGGATTTGGGTATTATCGATTATGGTTGTCCAATTTTTATAACAACCCGGATTATGAAATAAAAAAATTGCTAACTATACTATTAGATAAAAGTTAGAAAATGTTTATTTTAGAGCTTTAAATTCAACGTAATCATAGACCGATGATAAATCCCTATGTAGAAAATCTAATTGCTAATAAGATAAATCAAAACTTGATCCGTAAAAAGATTGCTTTTATTTATCGTATTGACAATGAACTATTAAATGATTTCTTCCTTCAAAGTTTAGAACACCATCTTTATTCTCAATCAGAAGAACCTTTATCGTCTATATTTTTTAATGTCTATGGGAGTTTAGAAACCGAAATATTGAACAATACAGATCTTTTAACAAAAGATTCCGTCTTGGAGGGAGCGATTCCCCAGTTAAAAAATAAAATTTTCATTCTCAATTTTCAAACACGACAAGCGATTTCGATGCAAGAGAATTTAAAAATGATGGGTTTGATGTTGCAGTCCGACTGTTATTTTTTAGTTCTACTACCCAACGATTTTAAAACTAGAGACATTGCCGATGGTGTCTCCTTGGATTCGAATCTAATTGAAAATTTTACCAATTATTCCATCAATGTTCCTTCCCCTTCGCAAACAGGAAAATATGAGTTTGTAGCCGCCAAATTAGCATTTTTGGGTGTTAGTATAGACGAAAAAGCCAAAAATACGTTGCAGCAAGAATTGCTCGATCGCAAAGTGCGTTTTTCTCATATCGCCAATTACATTATTTTTTTGGAAGGGCATGATCTTATAAAAAATAAAGATATAGAAGTCTTGACGGAGGATTTGCTGCCCGTTTTTGGGAGTGTAGGCGACGCTTTCCAAAATTTGGGAGATCGGTTTTTGGAAGAGGTTAATTTAAAATTTCCTGATCTAAATATTGAATCCGTCTTTAGATTCTTTTTGAGAAAAGAGAAAGATGAGATCATCACCAGCATGAAATTTACGCGGACGGAGATTTTAGAAAATTTTACCGATGTATCCCAAATTGAAGCTTTCATAGACCTTGCTTTAACTCCCAAATATCGAATCTTACTCATTGAAGACAAGGATGAATGGGAAGGAGAAAATTTAATTGAGATTTGTCACGATTTTTTGATTTACTGGCAATGGTTTGAGCACATCGTCACCTTGGAACGTATTGAAGCGAATTTGTATCTGAAATTTGTAGAATTGGCGGAAACGTTCAATTCCAAAAATGGAAGTCTGCTAAATGCTGAACAGGTACTGGAATCCTCGGTCTTGTTAGACTCAGAAAATTTTACAGCAACATGGGCGAAAAAATATGCTTCCCAATTTGAGCTTACCAAAAATTTCATACTCGATTCTCGCGATCATCTAGAAAAAACGAAATCCTCCGAGGAGCGTAAAAGAGCGGTCCAACTCCGTCGTGCCCGACGTACCGTATTAGTGGTGGGAGGAGCTTTAATTATATCGATGATTTTATTGTTGGTTTCTTTTGGGTTTTACAAAAATGCCCAAGAGGCTCAAATATCGGAATCGTCTGCCAAGTCGATTGCGGAACAAAAAGCAATAGAGGCACAAAGAAATGCCGATTTAGCAGCTGAAAGTACTAAAGCGGCAGAAAAAAGTGCGATCAATGCAAGGCAAAGTTTAAAAATTGCTGAAGAACAGAAGGCTATCGCTCAGTACAATGCTGAAATTGCTGCCAAAAATGCCAAAATCGCTGAACAAAACGCCTTAATTGCGGCTCAGAAGGAGGCTGACGCTCGTGCTAGTGAAGAATCGGCATTACAGTCGAAATTGCAAGCTGAGAAAAATGAAAAAGAGGCCAACTATCAAAAAGAACTAGCCGAGCAAAAAACCAATCAACAAATAGCGCGATCTGCTGCAATTCAAGCCATGCAATTGTATGAGAATGGAGAATATCAGAAAGGATTTGAATTGGCCAAAGACGCATTTAATGAGAACAAACACAATAACGGGAATTTGTTTGACAAGGACATTATTCTGTCGCTCATCAAAGGATATTCATTGTTGCATCAGCCGAGTATTTCTTCGCAACAGGACATCAAAAAGATAGGGTATTCAGAGGAAAATAATGTGATGGCTTACCTTACACTGGATCAGCAAATTATTTTCTATAACATAGAACAATCTAATAAAATACAAAGTTTTAGTGCTGAGGACTTATTGGATTTTTATTTGTTGGGCAATGATAAGGTAATGTTGATTTTCAATCAGAACACGCCTCAAATTTACGACATCAAGAGCCAGCAAACACGGAATATGAATGCTTTGCCCACAGCTATTACTTCCGTTTTTCCACTGCCCGGTACGGATACATTTTTACTTACTTCCGACCAATCATTGGAATTGTTCAACATGAAAGATTTTTCTGTTAAGCCCATTTATACGGGAAAACAGCTAAACAATATTGTTCGATGGAATCAAAACACGTTTATTTGTTCGATTGATGGTAACAAATTAGGGAGTTTCAGCCTCAATGCAGGAGTATTTTCGCCAGAGGTAGAAATTATCAACACCTTTCCCGATAAAATTTCTTCCATCTCAAATGTCTTTGAAGACAATAAATTGGGAGTTGGACTTTACAATGGATCACTCAACTTGGTGAATTTGACCAACAATCAAATTATCTTTAGTAATCAAGTTCACAAATCTAAAATCACCAGTTGTCATGGCAAGGCTTTGGAGAACAAAACCGCATTGGTCAGCACGGGCTTGGATTCCGAGATTCATGTTTTCTATGGCTATCAAAAAGAATGGGAAGCCCAAAGCTACACTTCAATTGGCAATATTTCTACCCATACCCAATGGATTACGGGGTCTATATTTGACAATCAGTCGTCCAGTTTAATCACCGCAAGTGCCGATAGAACGCTGAAGTTTTGGCCAATCAATCCCAGTACTATAATTAATTTCCAATAAATGAGAAACACAAAATTTATTCCCGTAGTAGTCATCTTTTGTCTTACATTGATATCCCATCGATCACGGGCTCAGAGTGAATCTTGTACCAACGCAATCGAAATTGCACAAAATCAATATAATATTGGAAGCTTTACACCACTCAAAAGCTTGTTGGTCAACTGTTTGCTCAAAGACAAAAAAGCAACCAATACCAGAAAAAATTTGGCCCGTGAGCTCATGGCATTAACAGCCATTGCTGAAGACTCTCTAGACGTGGCGGGAAGTTATATTAAACAAATGGTGTTGGCAGATTCCGGATTTGAGCCTGTCGCTGGAAAACGAAACTTTGTATTCAAACAATTGTATGAAATGATCTACGACGAAAACGTTGGAATCACAGTATCTTCAGTTTCCAAACGTCCGGAAGACATCAAAACGGCCCCCGCCACTGTTGAATTGATTAGTGCAAAAGACATTGAAGCGCGAGGCTATATGGACATAGTTGACCTTTTGTCGGATGTTGCAGGTTTTGAAATTTCCAAAATTCATTCCGTCTTGTACGCAAATATTTTTCAATTGGGTTTCCGTCAGGAGAATACCGAACGCACCTTACTTATGGTGGATGGTGTTGAAGAAAATGATTTGTGGTTAAATTGGGCCTATTTGTCACGTCAATATCCAATTTCTAACATCAAAGCAGTGGAAATTGTCTATGGTCCTTCATCGACGATGTATGGACCACGTGCATTTGTTGGGGCAATCAACATAATTACTTATGCCGCAAGTGAAATGGCAGGAGATTTTTTTGATGACCGGGAAAAAAACAAAAAAGGTGTCTATGCTCATGGAACCCTCAGTTCGGGATCCTTTGGTACAAAAGATGCCGATTTTACTTTTGGAAATACCAATGGACGATTTAATTTTCAAATCACTGGGAGATATTTTTATTCTGAGGAGCACGACATGTCCAGCGCTCCTTTTTACAATTATGATGCCGCCGATTTGAATAAGTTTGAATACAATCATCTAAATAAGAATTTTGATAGCAATGACGCTTTACAGTCTTATTTGACTAGCAATAATTTGGGTCAAACGAGTCCTTATTACAATATTTCTAACAACAGTATTTTACTTACTGATGCAGGAGCTGCTTTGGCTTTACAACGCGATCAAAACGCTTATTCTGGGATTGTAAATGGAAACCCCATTTCTTATTCCAATCACAGTGAGGATTATTTTATAGGAGCCAAGGTTTCTTTTGATAAATTCCTTTTTGGAATACGAACGTGGAAAAGAACCGAAGGATTTAATTTCTATCAGGATGTTGATGTAGCTCCGTCTAAAAGTGGTTCGGTTTGGTCGCCAGAAAACACAACGCTTTATTTCAATTATAATGAAACTTTTAATGATTATTTGAGTTTTTCTTTACTGTCTACCTTTAAAAATCATCGTTTAGGTCAAGAATCCAATCGGGTAAACTTCAGACCCTTTGGGGATCCTACTACCAGTTTGTCTATCAGCCAATTGGTTAATGAAGACACAGCAACTTCCCATGGATGGAGAAACCGCTTTTATTTCTATCAAGCACTGCAAGGAAGATCAGAAGGGCGCTTGTATTACAATTCTAATAATTTAAATCTTTTGTTTGGTACCGATTATAGAATTACTTCCACCCAAGGCGATTATTTAGTAAAAATGGACTACAATACCTTGCATGCCACAGCGAGCGACTATAGCGAATATTTAGAAACACCATACGCACAACAACAAGGAACGGTCAGTGGCCAAGATGAAGGGAGTAATATGTTCTTAGTACAGGATATTGGAACATATTTACAAGGGAGTTATATCATCGCTGATAAATTCTACATCAATGCTGGAATTCGATACGACATCAACAAAGTGCGGGTCAATCAAGGCTATGAGGTATTTACGCCACGCTTGGGTTTAACCTACAGCCAAAATAATATCACCCTCAAAACAAATTATTCAAGAGGTTTTCAAAATGTATCGTTATATACCAAGTACTCAACCGGTGGAGGTAGAACTCCAAACCCAGACATCAACCCAGAGGAGATTGATTACATTGATTTTTCTTTCTTAGGTAATAATTCAAAAAAATCTTTCGAATGGAATTTTACGGGCTTTGCTTATGTTGTGAACAATGCCGTTGCTTCTGTCGTTAAAGACGGTAAAATCTATAATGATAATGATGGTTCCTATCGGGTATTAGGTTCGATGCTCAATTTAAAATACAAGGTAAGCAATTTCAATCTCTATGCCAATGCCACTTATTTCAACCCTTTCAAGGGCACTTTTGATTTTGGAGACATCATTTCTGCCACTCCCGAGGCAGATAAAACCCGTTTGGGAGATATCGCGAACTATCGATTTAATACAGGTTTCTATCGACAATACAAAATCAAAAATTTGAATCTTGGAATCAATGGAAGACTAAATTGGGTTAACAAAAAACAAGTTGGACCGCAAACAACACAAGATTTAAATTTAGGGATAAATCAAACCAATGAAATTCCTTCCTACTATATTCTCAATGGAAACTTTATACTAGGACACTCCAAGTTTCCTATGGCCAAAGTCTCCGTTGCATGGAATAATATTTTAAACAAGTTTTATTACCATCCTGGGCCTCGTACTGCTGCGGGCTATTTCGATTTGGAAGCACAACGCTCCCCAACCGATTCCTATGCGACTTGGATGAAAGCTTCATTATGGAACAAAAACACTCCATATATCCCTCAAAGACCATCCTATTTTATTGTTAAATTGATACTCGATCTTTGAAGAAAATCCTCTGTTTAATTTTATTTTTTACCACTTCTTTTAGTTGGAGTCAAACCATTCCTTTTATAACGGAATTTAGAGGGCAACTAGGAGATTCCAAGTTTGAAGTCAGAGCTCGTCCGGTCTTTTATTTTATGAATAATCAAAATGCAAGACAAGAGTTTTTCTTAGGGTATAGTTTTACAAAAAACATCAAGCTCTTTAGCTATTCCCGCTATAATGAATATCAAAGCACACTTTATACCGGATTTCGATTCGATCACAAATTGTGGGTCAAAAACTTTTCTTTAAACAATCAGTTTCGATATTTGAACAACCTCAACAAGTCCTTGTCCGATGTGATTATTTACATTCCTGATTTGATGTACAACACCAAAAAAGTGAAATTGGGTATGCGTGGGTTTATAACATTTTCCAACAGTGCGGGAGCCGGTTTTGAAAATCGTAAAGCCTATGTAGGGCCCGCCGCAATAATTGGTTTTAAACATTTTACACTTTTCACCACCTACCTGCCCGATCAGCACTCTTTTTCAAACGATTACTTGATGATGTTTTTATTCATAATAAATATTAAATCATGAATCCAACTAAGAAAAAACTCTTTCTGCTCATAGCACTTTCGGTTATCCTAGGAGTTTATATCCCTTTCTATTTTGTATTTGTGAACGCAGAGTTTTTGCGAACCATTGCCCCCAAATATTTACCTTTTGCTTATGTTTTTGGAGGGATTGGGGGCTATTTCTTTGCACGTTTTTTCAATACCATCGAAAAGCGCTATTCTACCAAAAAAACCCTTTCGGGTTTTAGTTTTTTAATCGCCCTCATCATTGGTTTGCTGTGGTTGTTCTATGTACTTGCAGAAGATAAAGTGGTCATCGTATTCCTTTCTTACGCTTGGTTTTGGATTTCATCGAGTACCGCCATATTGATTTTTTGGAAAATTCCAACTTTGATTTTCAATCTCAGTGAAAATAAAAAGTACAACAGCCTTATTAGTTTGGGCGAAGTGATCGCCGCAATTTTTGTATATATCCTAATCATCCCGTTTTTCAATACTTTAGAATTTATTCGTCGCGATTATTTCCTAATTATTTCTGCGGTATCTCTTTTTGTTTTTTCTTTCATCATATCCCTTTTACAGATTAACGAGGTACAGCCCGAAAAGAAAAATGAGGTGAAGTCCGCCGTTAAGGTCAATTTGTTTGAATTGCTCAAAAATGATTTATTCAAATACTTATTCTACTCCATTGTTTTGACCATGGTCATTCAATTGTTTGTGGATTTCTCGCTGATGAATATCACCAAGGCGAAGAGCGCGCAACTGGGTTTTGAAGTAGCCTCTTTCTTTTCGATAGTATTTGGTTGTATGCGGATTCTGGAATTGATTTTTAAATTATTTGTATCCAAAAATGTGATTCAAGATTATGGCATCTTTGGGGGATTCTATTCCCTTATTTTCACCATTGGCTTTATTTATGTGATTGGTTTAATTACACATTTGGTGAGTGATAACTCGGGCTTGGTGATTATTATTTTAGCCATCGCTGCCATTGGGAAAGTCATGGAGCGCTCCATCAATCGCTCTTTGTTTATTCCTTCTCAAAACATTCTTTATCAAGCTTTTGACGGCGGATTAAAATCATTAGTTCAAAGTTATTCCTCCGGTTTTGGGGTGCCCATCGGACAATTTTTAGCGGGTTTATTGATGGTTGTTTTCCTTTGGATAGACAGTTACGAAACCAAAATTACCCTGTTATTTATCTTCTTGATTATGGTTTCTTTAGTTTGGTTTTTCAATACGTCCAAATTAAAAAAGGGATACGAAAAACAGTTGCAGCTGATGGGTGCCGCCTTGTCCAAACATCTGAAACAATCTGATGATGAGGACATAGAGAAAGCCCCTATGCCCGATCAACAGGCCACTTTTGAAGCGACAACGCAGTTGGACACCATCATCCAAAGTTCCCTTTTGGAGTATCAAAAGAAAAAAGATAAACATATTATTACCAAAGGGATTGTTCAATTCAATCATGTGATCAACAAAACTTCCAAAGATGACCTTGTACCTTTGATTGAAGGTTCCAACAACGGACTATTTCTCCGCTTTACAGAAGTGATTCTTGATCTTAAAATGGATTGTTCCTTTTACAACCAATTGATTCTTTTATTTTGCAAGCCCGGTATGCCGGC
>Ga0255765_1004732_pt1 | contig 13371 bp, 12 predicted proteins | sample 041ome_8_FD_179965 | JGI IMG/M metagenome (GOLD analysis project Ga0255765, IMG submission 179965) | Coastal salt marsh microbial communities from the Groves Creek Marsh, Skidaway Island, Georgia - 041407BS metaG (version 2) | ecosystem: Environmental > Aquatic > Marine > Intertidal zone > Salt...
CAGTATTTTTAATCCGCGCGCCGCGTCAATTGGAATATTGTATGCAATACAATCTTTTCAGTGTGGATTTCTCAAGGTATGGATCAGGCATGAGCGATTTGGAAACCCTTTATAACGACCGCATTGCCACAGGTGCCTTGCGCGACGATCCCGTTCAACGCGCGGTGCTGCCCGCCTATGAGCGTATTCGCACGGCGCTTGAGGCCCCGCAAAAGCGCGGATTGTTCCGAAAGGCCCCACCCCCGCCCAAGGGTCTGTATCTATGGGGGGGCGTGGGCCGTGGTAAATCAATGCTCATGGATTTGTTCGTTGACAGCCTGTCGGTGCCGGTGCGCCGCGTCCATTTCCACGCCTTCATGCAAGAAATCCAAAACGCATTGCACGAGGCCCGCAAATCAAACACCGCCGATGCCTTGGCACCGGTTGCGAAATCTGTGTCGGATACGGTCAAAGTCTTGGCCTTTGACGAAATGCAGATCAAAGATATCGCCGATGCCATGATCGTGGGGCGGCTGTTTGAAAAACTATTTTCTGCGGGCGTCGTTGTTGTCACAACATCGAACCGTGTTCCCAAAGACCTGTATAAGGATGGATTAAACCGCCAGCTGTTCCTGCCCTTTATCGATCTGATTTCTGAAAAGCTCGATGTATTGGAAATGGCAAGCGACACAGATTATCGGCAAAATCGGTTGTCGGGGGAACAGACCTATTTCGCACCCGTGAATGAGGCTGCACGGGCGCAGATGGACGGGATTTGGACAGATCTGAGCGCAGGACATTCCACCCCCTTTACGCTGGTACACAAAGGGCGCAATTTGGTGTTTCCCGCCTATCACAACGGCGTCGCTCGGTTTTCATTCTATGATCTATGCGGGCAAATGTTGGGACCAGGGGATTATTTGGCCATCGCCGATGCGGTTCGGGTGTTGATGGTGGACAATATCCCGCAACTGGGACGCAACAATTTCAACGAAGCCAAACGCTTTGTCACGCTGATCGATGCGCTCTATGAGGCCAAGGTCAAATTGATCTGTTCCGCCGCCGCCGCGCCAGAGATGTTATATATCGAAGGCGAAGGCGTATTTGAATTTGAGCGCACCGCAAGCCGATTGCGCGAAATGCAATCGGCCGAATGGGGGCAGTAATCAGAGCTGCGGCAAAAACAAGGTTTGCCCGATGTTCAACGCATCTGGGTTGGGCAGGCGATCTTTGTTCGCCCAATAAATATCATTCACCGCATCGCGCGTGCCATAGTATCGCTGCGCGATGATGGCCAATGTGTCCCCTGGACGCACGATATATGTATTGCCCAAGGGGCGTTCCACCTTTGGCGCGGGGCTGGGGATTTGAACCAATGTGGCCAAGACCGCGCGGGTGTCCACCGACCCATCCAAACGCATCATTTGCGCCGGAACTTTGATCAATCCGCTTTGAACGGCTTGGACGATTAGGAAATCAATTTCTTCGCCTGTCATGCCTTGGGACAAGGCGCTGGCGATCAACGGTTCTAGCCCACGGATTTTGGTGGGTGTAATGTCTTGGTCCTGTGTGATGTTGACAGGCTGGATATTTTGCAACCGCAAAACGGGCTCAGCGTTCTGTGGTGCCGCAGGCGCAACAGGTTTAACGATGGCCAGCTGCTGTGCTGGAACTTCGGGGGCGATGACGGTTGTCTCTAACGCAGTGTCTTGGCGTGTGACCAAATCGGTGTCGATGTCTTCGAATGAGGTATCTACGAAACGATCAGAATTTGAACTGGGCTGCATCAACAAAAGACCCACAGTCACGATCAGAAAAAACGCAGCAATTATCAAAGTTCTTAGCATCAATACACCCTTACCTTTTGCCAATAACGGCGGGACTGCGGTGTTATTGTCGGCTCGGTTCACGAAGAACCGAGCCTATATGCCTGTATGTTAACCGCATCCATAAGCTGTGCTAAAATCAACTGCTAGTGATACGGCACTGCTTATAGCCAATATATGCACGTTGCGAATCACTAGTCAACATGAAGTGATTCGCATTTCGCAAAAAAACGAATCATTCATGCGTTTTAAGAATATTGCCCGCCAGATACAGCGATCCGCAGATCAAAATCCGCGCATCGGGTGTGGTTTTCACAATGGTTTTGACCGCATCTAACACGCTGTCCGCCTCGATTGCCGGCATGCCAACAGCACGCGCAGCCTCTGCTGTTGCAGATGCGGGCAAGGTATTTGCCTCACCCGGGATCGACACGGCGTACAGATGGTCTGCGACAGGTGCCATCGGACGCAAATACCCACCAATATCCTTGGTGTTCAGCATCCCGCAAATCATAAAGGTTGGGCGCTTTGGCAGGCTGGTCATATGTGTGCCGATCGCCTCGCCTGCGGCGGGGTTGTGTCCACCGTCCAGCCAAATTTCGGCCTGTGGTGCGGCATCAATAATCGGCCCCTTGGCCAATCGCTGCATACGTGCGGACCATTGTGCGCGTGTCACCGCAGCCTCGCAGGCATCGCCATCAAACCCCATATGGCGCAGGGCGGCAATCGCGGCACCTGCGTTTTGGTATTGATGTTCGCCCAACAGGTTCGGCAACGGCAGATCCAATAATCCACGTTCGTCCTGATACACCAAACGATCGCGTTCGCGCGAAATGTGCCAGTTTTGACCATAGGCCAAGATGGGGGCACCCAAACGCTGCGCGGTGTCTTCGATGACCTGCATCGCCTCGTCAGGTTGCGGGCCAACCACCACGGGACACTGACGTTTGATGATCCCCGCCTTTTCAGACGCGATTTTCGCCAGCGTGTTGCCCAAGAACGCCTCATGATCGATTGAGATCGGCGTGATGATACAGACCTCGGGGCGCTCAATCACATTCGTCGCATCAAGCCGCCCCCCAAGACCAACCTCAAGCAAGGTATAATCCGCAGGTGTCCGCGCCATCGCCAACAGCGCGGCGGCGGTGGTGATTTCGAAATAGGTGATATTGCCGCCGCCATTTTTGGCATAGCATTCGTCCAAGACAGCCGTGAGGTGATCTTCGGCGATCAGCGATCCAGCCAATCGGATACGTTCGTGAAACCGCGCCAAATGGGGCGATGTATAGGCATGCACACGCTTGCCTGCTGCCTCAAGCCCCGCGCGGATCATCGCCTGTGTCGACCCTTTGCCATTGGTTCCCGCGATATGGATCACAGGGGGCAAGTCATTTTGCGGATTGTCCAAAGCGGCCAATAGCCGCCACACACGATCCAAGGTTAAATCAATCACCTTGGGGTGAAGCGCCATCATTCGTTCAAGAATGACATCAGACCCTGTTGCGTTCATTTTTGGGCAGACTTTTCTACACTTGGCTCTGTGGGAACCGGCAATTCTCCTGCAATCGCGGGTGGCCGTTTCATCAGCATGCGCACGATTTTGATCAGCTCTTCGCGCAGTTTCGTACGCGGTGTCACCAGATCCAACATTCCGTGATCCAAAAGGTATTCCGCGCGTTGAAAGCCTTCGGGCAGTTTTTCGCGAATGGTTTGTTCGATCACACGTGGACCTGCGAAACAAATCAACGCATTGGGTTCGGCAATTTGCACATCACCCAACATTGCATAGGACGCGGTGACGCCGCCTGTCGTTGGATGGGTCAGCACCACGATATAGGGCAACCCTGCCTCTTTGAGCATTTGCACCGCAACGGTGGTGCGCGGCATCTGCATCAAGCTGAGAATGCCTTCTTGCATGCGTGCGCCGCCTGCTGCGGAAAACAGGATCAAGGGGCGTTTCAGTTTCACCGCGCGCTCAGCCGCCGCGATGATTGCGTTGCCCACATACATGCCCATGGAGCCACCCATAAAGCTAAAGTCTTGCGCTGCAGCCACGATCGGGGTGCGGCCCATCTCGCCTTCGGCGACCAACATCGCTTCTTTTTCGTGGGTGCTCTTTTGCGCCGCTTTCATGCGATCCGGATATTTCTTTTGGTCTTTGAAATGCAGCGGATCCGTGATGGGCTCAGGCACTTTGACCTCGACAAATACACCGCCGTCAAACAAATCATCAAACCGTTCGCGCGGTGTGATCGCCATGTGATGGCCGCATTGTGTGCAAACGTTTAGGTTTTCCGACAATTCGCGATGGAACAACATTGTCCCACATTCCCCACATTTCGACCAAAGATTTTCGGGCACCTCGCGCCGCGAAAATATTGAGTTGATCCGAGGGCGGACATAGTTTGTGATCCAGTTCATGAGCGTCGTTTCCTTTTGCTCTGTGTAGTTGTGTAACCAAATAAGCCTGTTGGGCGCGGAATGCAATTCAAACGGCTCAAAAACCATTGGCATTTTGCCGACACGTCCCTAAGACTGTTGGAAAAACTTGTTAGGGGTGCACTATGACAGACTTCATTTCGATCCGCATGCGGGAAAAATCACAAATTTGGCGCATAATCGTTGGGTTGATGATCATCGGCGTCATTTATATCGGGGCCGGATTGGCGATAGGCGTCGCAGTGGCGACCTTTGTCCCGGATTTTTCTGCGAACGACCTCCTCGGGACACGGCCGCTTTCTCTGATGATCATGTTGGCAACCTTTATTCCTGTGTGGTTTGGCGTGCGTTTTGCAATGTTTTGGCCGATGCGCCAACCGATCCAAGCGCTCTATACCGTGACACAGCGCATCAATTGGCGGGATTTCGGAATTGGTCTAAGCCTGAGCCTGATCGCCGTATCGATTTTTGAAATCGCAAGCGTTCTCTTATTAGGTACGCCCCAAGGATACAGCGCCCAATTCATTGCGGATCCTGCGACATGGCTGATGCTTTTGATCCCCGCAAGTGTCTTGATCTTGTTCCAAGCTGGCGCAGAAGAGGTGTTGTTCCGCGGATATTTTCTACGCCTGATCTGGGCGCGGGGCGGTCGGTATTGGTGGGCGTTTTTTGTACCATCCTTTATCTTTGGCCTTGGCCATTTCGCGCCAGATCAGTTCGGATCAAACGCGTGGTTCTATGTCGCGAACACCACCGTCACTGGCATGATCCTATGTGCGATCACCGTGTTTCGGGGCAATATTGGGGCCGCATTTGGATTGCATTGGGGGATCAATCTGTTTGGCATCTTGATCTTGTCAAACGACGGATACCTCAGCGGTTTGGCGTTATTCCTAAATTCATTTGATCCTGCAGATCCGCGAATGGGGTGGGCGATGGTGATCATGACATTGATCGAAGTTGTGATTTATGTGGTGTGGGCGCATCGCACCTATGGCAAAATCGTACCCACATAACACCGGCAGGCTTGTGTGATGGGAATGTGTTTTGTATGCCAAGTGGAACGGGGCGCCGAGACATCGGCGAAAGCAATAGGTTTGGGATGCGACGGCCAATAAAAACATGCCTAGTTTTATGGGCCATGCTTGCATTTTCGGGATGTGGAATGGGCAGTTTGCCCGATTTCGCCCGACATAAGGCGCAAATCCACACTGTGAAATTTGCGTCTGGCCTACAGATCACGTCACCTGACGCCTATTGCGCGAACCGCAAACTCACGCGCAACGCGGATGCCAAAGGGTTTGCAATTTTCACACCCTGTACGGAAAACGACTATCCCAGCTCCATGATCACGGTATCGGTATCGGCCGTGTCTGACGCCGCGCGACCCACCGATGCCGATCTGCGCGCGGCACTTTTAAAGACACCAAAAGCGCGTGATTATAAGCGTCGGGGCGATCTGCATATTGCGACCATACGTGATACCGCTGCCGCCAATCGGTTAGGGATGGATCCGATCTATTATCGTGCTGTGACCCTTCGACAAAATGCGCTGATATTGACCAGTTACTTTCAAAAGCCAAAGGGCAAGACATCGCAATCAACGGCCGCAAAGGTGCTGTCACAGGTGACATTTGCACTGCAAGGCACGCAAACGAAGACTGCACAGGATCAAAGAACCACACCCGATCCTGTACACGCCGGCGTCACGCCCCCCCGCTTGCGACCCGATCCCGAAATGACACAGACTGTGTCAATTAAAGCAGCCCCCATGCTAAAACCCGTATACCGGCCATAATATCTCCATATTTTGTGGTAAGGGTATGGAAATAAACGAATCGTTATAGAAAATAAGATGAGCAAATTATTGGGACAGAGTTGGTTTGATCGTCGTGTACGCACGAGGGCGATTGAACAATGGCGAAGCCTTGGAAAAAATATTTCAGGCCGTTCTTTGAGTGATTTGTTAAAACTGCGCTCGGATGCATATCGGGCGATCGATGTGATCGAAGCCTTTACACAAACCGCCACCGTGGAAATTGGCGGCCACCTGTCACGCGACGTGGAAATCCGCAAAAGCAAAAACGCCGATTGGGCATGGCGTCCAGAAGTGTTTTTTCAAAAAGGCTGCGTCGCGCCGCAAATCAACCCCGCCTCGGGCGTTGGGGTTGGATCAAATATATCCCTTCATCACAATGCATCTGCCTGCAGCATGATCCTGAAACAGGTCACGACGCTAAAATCCACCAGTCTGGCCCCTTTTGACATTGCGTTGGAAGTGTTTGATTTTGATGGGTCGTTTTTATCGCTGTCGCTGGATTTGCCAGAAACAGCGATGCACAGCCTGAGCAATCAGAACATTTTTGAAATGGAGTTTCGTCTGACCTCGGAACAGCAATTGCCTATTTTCGCGCGCATCAACGTGAAACATGGCCCGAATGTCGACGAACAAATCAAAGAGCTGTCGCATCAACACGAAAACTTCACCGTTGAATTCGATTTGGGATACATGGATTTAAACGAACATCGATTGGAAAAAGTCTGGATCGATCTCATTTTTGATGACGCGCAAATGAATAGGATCGTTCTGCATGATCTCACAGTGTGTCGTCGCTTGCGGGCACAGTTCTAGGGGTAAGATATGGTCAGAGTCGAAAACATCGTGTTTGCAAACGGAATTTGGCGCGGCCTCGCCACGTTTTCAAAAACGGCGCCACGGGATGCACAGATTTATGTCACCTTTCATGGCGACCGCATTGACGGCGTCACCATCGACGCGGGCCCGTCGAAGTCCGAAAAAATCATCGAATTTCCTATCCCCTCAGCTGCGATTGGGGATGGGGTGCACACCCTGTTGATTATGGTCGATGGGCTGCCGGATCCCGTATCCCGTGTCACGTTGTCCGGGGGCCACGCGCTTGCCCATGATCTGACCGCCGAGGTTGCGCAATTGCGCGAAGAATTAGACATCATCAAACGTGTCATCCGCCAAAGTTTCGCCGCGTCATAGGGCCAACTGCCGCTGCGTTATGAATGACAAGTCGCGCGTGATCGTTATGGTTTGGTGAATATTTTCATCACGGAGCGTCATCAATGTCTGCGGCATATCCACATTTGTTTCAACCTTTGGACTTGGGCTTTACCACGCTGAAAAACCGCGTGATGATGGGATCCATGCACACCAATCTTGAGGAAACGAAAGATTGGGATCGGGTCGGTGAATTTTATGCGTCACGCGCCCGCGGCGGTGTTGCCTTGATCGTCACAGGCGGAATTGCCCCGAACGCCGAAGGTGCGGTTTTTCATGGTGCAGCGGGTTTGTTCAACGAAACCGACATCGCAAATCATGCCAAGATCACCGCAGCCGTGCACGGGGCGGACGGGAAAATCGTCATGCAAATCTTGCATGCGGGGCGCTATGCCTATAGCCCAAATTGCGTGGGCCCATCGCCCGTGAAATCCCCCATTTCCCCCTTTGCCCCCAAAGAGCTGGATGAAGAGGGAATCGAAAAACAAATCTCTGACATCGTGGAAACAGCCGTTCGCGCAAAAACGGCGGGCTATGATGGCGTCGAGATTATGGGGTCAGAGGGATATTTCATCAACCAATTTTTGGTCACGCACACCAACAAACGCACAGATCGCTGGGGCGGTTCGTATGAAAACCGCATGCGTCTTGCAATTGAGGTCGTCAGACGCACCCGCGCGGCCGTTGGGGATGATTTCATCTTGATCTATCGGTTGTCGATGATCGATCTGATCCCGAATGGATCCACACATGATGAGGTTGTGCAGCTTGCCAAAGAAATCGAAGCGGCGGGTGCCACCATCATCAACACGGGCATCGGGTGGCACGAAGCGCGCATTCCCACCATCGCGACATCGGTGCCGCGCGCGGCCTTTGCCTGGGTGACCAAGAAACTGATGGGGCATGTGGGCATCCCTGTCATCACCTCAAACCGCATCAACGCACCAGAAGTGGGCGAACAGGTTTTGGCCGACGGATGCGCCGACATGATCAGCATGGCGCGGCCCTTTTTGGCCGACCCGGATTTCGTCAACAAGGCCCGTGATGGGCGCGCCGCAGAAATCGCGCCTTGCATTGCCTGTAACCAAGCCTGTTTGGACCACACCTTCAGCGGCAAGATCAGTTCGTGCTTGGTCAATCCTCGCGCCTGTTATGAAACCGAATTCCCGACCGAACCCGCCGCGTCCCCGAAAACAGTGGCGGTCGTGGGTGCAGGACCTGCGGGTCTGTCCGCCGCGATCACTGCGGCACAGCGGGGTCATACGGTTACGCTGTTTGATCGCGATGCGCAGATCGGAGGCCAGTTGAACATGGCCAAACAGATCCCCGGCAAAGAAGAATTCTGGGGGCTGGTCGATTGGTTCGGCACGATGATCGATACTGTGGGTGTGACCAAACGTTTGAACACCACCGTCACGGCCGATGATCTCACCGGGTTCGATCACGTGATCATTGCCACCGGCGTTGACCCCCGCGATCCGCAGATCGAAGGCCAAGACCTGCCCCACGTCCACAGCTATGTCGAGGTCTTGCGCGATGGTGTTGAGATTGGCAAATCTGCCGTCGTGATCGGCGCAGGTGGGATTGGGTTTGATGTGTCCGAATTCCTGACCCACGGCGATGCCGCAACCCCGCAAACGCCCGACGTGACCGAATGGTTGACCGAATGGGGCGTGACCGATCCGGCCACAACACGCGGCGGTTTGTCCGAAGCGGGTCCACGGCCCAGCGCGCCTGCCCGCGCCGTGACGATGTTGCAGCGCAAAGCAGAACGGCATGGCAAGCGATTGGGCAAAACCACCGGATGGATCCACCGTGCGACCTTGAAAATGAAGGGTGTCAACATGATCGGTGGGGTGAATTACGAAAAAATCACCGCCGACGGCATCCACATTTCATTTGGCGAGGCCCGCGAAAACCCAACCTTTTTGCCTGCAGATAATGTCATCTTATGTGCAGGACAGGTATCACAACGCAGCCTCGGCGACACATTGATCGCCGCAGGACACAGCGTCGATATCATCGGTGGCGCAGATTTCGCAGGCGAATTGGACGCCAAACGCGCGATTGATCAAGGCATGCGGACGGCCTATCAGATTTAGATCGTTTTTCGAAACAATGGGCCAAATACCCCGATAATGTCCCCACTCTGCCCCAGTTCAGCCACATTCAACGGCAAAAACAGGGGTGTAGTAAATGAGGTGCGACATGGATCGGTTAACAGAGATGGAAGCGTTTGCAACTGTTGTGGACCAAGGTGGATTCACAGATGCGGCACGCAAAATGGGGATTTCGAAATCCGCCGTTTCAAAACATATCTCAAGCCTTGAGTCGCGTTTGGGTGCGCGTTTGCTAAACCGCACCACGCGCCGAGTGAGCCCGACCGAAATCGGCCTTGCTTACTACGACCGCGCCCGCCGCGTTTTGAACGATGCGGGTGAGGCAGATGCCTTGGTCAGCTCCATGCAAACGGCCCCAACCGGGTTGTTACGTGTGTCCGTGGTCACGGATTTTGGATCGCTTCATTTGTCACCCGTCTTGGGGGAATTCTTGGATCGCTATCCTGATATCTCGGTCAATCTGGATCTGGACAACCGCTATATCGAAATGATTTCCGAAGGCTATGACGCCGCCATTCGGATCGGCGAAATGGAAGACAGCACATTGCGCGCCCGCAAAATCACCGAAAGCACTTTGCGCATGGTCGCAAGCCCACGGTATTTGGAAACATACGGACGCCCTAAACGCATCGATGATCTGTCCGCGCACAAGCTGTTGCATTATTCGCAACAGGCCAACTCTTCTGTTTGGAAAATGACATCCCACAGCGGTGAAAAGCGGCATGTGCGCACAACGGGCAGCTTGACCGTGAATGATGGGCAATCCTTGTTGAATGCGGCGATCAATGGCTTGGGCATCGCCTATTTGCCCAGCTTTTTGTACCACACTGCAATGGAAACGGGGTTGGTCTGTGACGTGATGCCAGATCTGCCAAAGGAACGCCAAGGTATCTTTGTCGTCTATCCCCCCGGCAAATTCACGCAACCCAAAGTGCGGGCATTTATTGATTTTCTGGCGGAGACATTCGCCAAAAAGGGGCCTGATCACTGGTAGTCAGTTGATCGGAGCCACCAACACTGCGACCACCCTTCGGTTTTCCTCCCTCCCGAAGGGTGTGTCGTTTGTGGCAACCGGTGACAGATATCCAATGCCCTTGGCATCAAGCTGCGATGCCGTTACCCCCAAATCCCGCGTCATATATGACATGACCGAGGTCGCGCGTTTTTCGGACAACGCCATATTTGCCGCAAGTGATCCCACCGCATCGGTATGCCCAACCAAGACAATGCGCGCCTCGGAATTCGCCTTTAGAAAATCAGAAAGCAGGTTAAGGGATTGAAACGGACCTTTGCCCAAATTGGACGATCCGCTTTCAAATTCCAGATCATCCAAGATCACCGATGCCATTGGGCGCAGCTGATCAACATAGCCCCCCTTTGGGACACTGGATTGACTGGGTATCGCAGCTGCGGGGGGCGGCGGGGTTGGATCATCAGAGACTTGGACATATGCGATTTGCACATATCCCACGGGACCCATGCGGCTTGCCACCGCAAAAATCGCCGAGCCGGTTTCGGATTGCGCGCTAAAGGCCACAAAATTACGCAGATCGACAAACATATATGGCGGATCAATCATCGAAACTTGGGTGCGAAAATCAAACCCGCCACAGGTGTCGGCCGCACAGTTTAATTTTTGCGCAAACCCTGCTGCACTGGCGGCATCGCGAATGGGCGTGATGATTTGATCAGGGGTCTGTGACGTGGCATCAATCCGATAGGATCGCAAATCCACCGTACCACGCAATCTGTCAAACGACACCCCATCCCCATAGCGCCATTCCGATATCGGCAGATCATAGCCCGCATCGGATATCACCTGCGCAGAGGTTTCCACGCCATTCGCTGGGGCAAAGACGCCCCCTTGGGCCAAGGCCGCTTGCGCCCAAATACAAAGGGCCGCGCATGTGAGGGCGTGTTTAACGATATTGCGCGTGGTATTCATCATTGGGCCGCATATCGATTGCGCTGGCCACACGATTGGACATGTTATAGAACGCGGCGACATTGGCGATGTCCCAAATGTCACGCTCACTAAACCCGTGATCGCGCAAAATATCGCGATCGGCGTCTTCGATCTTATGGCTTTCAACTGTTACTTTTTCGGCGAAATTCAACATGGCCCGCTGTTTCGGCGTCAGATCGGCCACCCGATAATTCATGACAAGCATCTCGCCCAATTTTGGATCGCCTGACAATTGGCGCACAGCCGCCCCATGGGCGGTCAAACAATAAAAACACTTGTTAATCGATGACACGACGACCGCGATCATTTCGCGCTCAAGCTTGGTCAAGCCGCTGTCTGCCAACATCAAATTGTTATAAAGCCCGGTAAAAGCATTCAGCTTGTCTATGTCAAAAGCATGGGCCGTCAACACATTGGGAACCATACCCAATTTATCCTGACAAATATCGAAATATTTTTGCGTTGCTTCGGGCAAAGGGGATACGGGCGGTAAATCCAGTGCTGTCACAGGTTTAGAAGTGGTCATGTGCGATCCCTTTTGATACGGTAATGGTAGCTTGAGATCAGCTCCATTCCAAGTGATGAATACAATGCATTCGCGCCCGTGTTCGTTTTAACACAAACAACCGCGATATCTGTGCCGCCTTGCTCCAACGTCCAAAACGCCGCCTGACGCATGACATTGCGCGCGACGCCCTTTTGGCGCTGATGTGGCAACACCTCAAGCGCGTGCAGCATCGATGTGGCCCCGCATAGCGCGACATATGCTGTCGCGGCCGGTTGGTCATCCCAACGCCCCACAATCGTGGTCTTGGGGCCAATGGCGCGGTCCATCACGTCCCATCGTTTGGGTCCAATCCCGCCTTGGGTCCAAATGTTTTCTTGGATCGCAAGACGGGGCCAGACGCAAAACATGCTGACACGTGGCGGGCGTTCTGTGGCGATATCTGTTGCCCGCGCTTGGTAGATATTGACAGGGTCGATGATCTCATACCCTCGCGCGGCCAAGGCCGCATCCAGAACCCCGTGTTCCGGACGGATCATGAATAATGCGTCCTGCCCCAATGCGCGCATGGCGTCTTCGGCTTGATCCAGATCATCCGCATCAAAATGGTCTGTGATCCATTCGACGCTGCTGACGCGTTTGCCGCCGCCTTGACCGTCGCGAATTTTCCAAGGTCCCGCGACATGTGTTGCTGCGGCTGGCCATGTGGTCTCAACGACATCAAAGATGTCCATGCTTAGTCCCCTTGCAAGGCCGCAACCAAGGCGGTCGCTTGCGCCAAGGCATCCGCATCCGTCGTGCGCAGAACGATATTCGTTCCAAACCGCCCGTCCTGTTGAAACGGATAGGATCCGATTTGAACGGATGGGAATTTCGCCGCGATTTCACCCAATGGCTGGGCCACGTCACCCTCGCCACGCATCAAGCGCACAGTGTCACTGATCAACGGTTTGCCGCCCGTCAGGGTTGGCAGAACGCTGGCCACCATTGCTTGGAACACGGATGGAACACCCGCCATGACATGCACATTTTCAAGGGTAAACCCAGGCGCAACAGAGACAGGGTTGTCAATCAATGTTGCGCGGTCAGGGATCCGCGCCATACGCAAACGCGCCTCGTTCAGTTCGCGGCCCGTTTGGGCATAAAACTCGGCCAAAAGCGCACGGGCATCGGCGCGGACATCAATGTGATCATCAAACGCGGCCGCAATGCAATCGGCGGTGATATCATCATGTGTTGGCCCAATACCACCCGAGGTAAAGACGTGATCATAGGCCTGTGACAAGGCACGCACCGCGGCGATGATCGCATCGCGATGGTCGCTGACGATGCGCACTTCACACAGGGTGATTCCGCGTTCTGTCAACTGTCCCGCCAAATAATGCATATTCGCGTCGCGCGTACGGCCTGATAAAATTTCATCACCAATCACCAACATTGCCGCTGTGGGGTTTGTCATGTTCTCTGCCCTTTTCAAACTGTCGTTCACGGTATAGGGCAGATTTATG
>Ga0255765_1004734_pt1 | contig 13362 bp, 14 predicted proteins | sample 041ome_8_FD_179965 | JGI IMG/M metagenome (GOLD analysis project Ga0255765, IMG submission 179965) | Coastal salt marsh microbial communities from the Groves Creek Marsh, Skidaway Island, Georgia - 041407BS metaG (version 2) | ecosystem: Environmental > Aquatic > Marine > Intertidal zone > Salt...
ATTTCGCGACGCATTCAACACCCGTTTCAGCGAAAACAGCCGCATGGGCGCCGAGCGGTCGACGCGACGCCTGACGACGGCGTGAAATCGCTACAAACAGTGATTTCTCGCCATGGACCGCGCGGCTCCGCGCGCCGACGTCGGCGACGCGCGTCGTCGAATGAGGGCGATGCTGACTCGATGCACCCGAGTTACGAAACCCGCATCAGCCGACGCGCGCGATGCCGCGCACGTCGCGCAGAGTCGGCGCGACACGCGTATTCGCGCCGACTCTGCGCAACGTGCGTTCGCCGATCGCGCGACCGCGCCAACATCGCACGCCAGATGTGCGCGAGAGAGCGGCGTCGAGAGGCTGGTCAAGCGAAGACGATTCACGGCTCCCATGGAAGACGCGTCGACCGCCATGACGTCTCCCGTGGCGCGGCAGTGCGTCACGCGCGCGACTCGGTACGGGTGCTGCTGCGAATTCGACGCCGCGAGTGGGTGTATTGGATGCGATGGATCATCGTGCGAGGCGCGAAGCCGAGCGAGAGAGGATGCGCGCGCGACGTCCCGGGCGCTGCGCAGCGCCCGGGACGTCGAGCGCTGCGCACATGCATCACGTCAAGAACGACGACGAAAAAAATACGAAAAAAAGAACGTTTCATGTACCAATTGGTATTACAAGAGAATGTGCTACGGTACTACAGTATCATGTATAGCCGTTTGTTCGTCAGGATCGGTTTCATCGTCATCATCATCATCTTCACAGTGCGGCGGCGCGCGGCTTACGCCGCGTTGTCCGCTAAATCCGGGCGCTTTGGGATCAAAACTTGACCTTCGTTTTTGGAGTGTTTTCTTCAACGAGCGCGTTGGAACCGGCTGCGGTTGGCGTCACAACGCGCGGGGATGCGCTCGCGCTCGGCCCCGCGTCAGCGGCTTCAGCGTCGCGCTTCAAAGCTTTCCGCTTCAAAGCTTTCCGCTCTCGCGCGCGGGCATTCGTTTGTTCACGCATTCCATAACGCGCTCCTTGGCCGTTCGGGGCGCGTTTGCCGTTGGCGATTGTTTTGTCCTTCACGTGCTGGTTTCCACGATTCCAGTGCCCACCCGTCGAACGCGTCTCACCAAAGTTTTCGTCATGTTGCGTGGCGCGAAGGCGCGAGCGCTCGATATCGATCGCGCCATTTTGAGCCTGAGTCAGCTTACGAACGAAGACTGTTCTCTCATACTCGCCACCTCCTTCCATCGCAATCGTACGCGCAGCACCGCTCAACGCCGACGCCACTGAGAGCAAGTTGTATGACACTTGTTTCTGAGCATCAGCACCTTGCGTGCCAACGTCAGAGCACGACGAGAAGATGAAGATGACGATTATTGGCGATCCTCGAGGTCCCTGAACGCCGCGCTCGTCCATAACGATCAAAACGTCGGTGAACGATCGTTCATACGTTTTGAACGCCGCAGGATCGAGGCCGAGCGCCTCATACGACGCATGAGTGAAGCTGTACGTCTTCAGGTGGCGGTCGGCTGTCACCACTCGTTTCAACACCTCTGCGTTGAGTGCCCCGTGGACGACAACGATGGGTGACGGCGACGACGGGTTCATGGCGGCGGCAATCAACACTGGAATCGTCTTTTCCGCCATCTCTCTATGGTCTTCTGGCGGCTTCAAGTATCTCGCTCCCTTGCCATCTCCAGCACTTACGTCTTCATCAGGTGCCATCGGAGTCGTATCAATCGTTCGGCACATCACAAACGGCGGCGCCGCAACGTCGATGTCGCGCGGCGGCTCACGGCGCAGAACGTGAAACATTTCCTTTTCAACTTGAGTCGCCAATCGACAAATCTGGTGAGATATAGATTCCAAACCCGTATTCATCACGTACTCTGCAAACGTACATCGATCGACGGCGGACTCCGGTCCGACTGGGCCAGCGATGGGTTGCAAATCAGAAAATCGCGCGGGCGACGCCTTGATGGCGAGTTTCTCGTACTGGGAAGCGTCGCACAATGCCACCGTCACATTACAATTCCGGGGCCAAGTCGTCAGCCACAAAAGACTGCTTTTCCCTGGAACCAAAAATGTCAGCGCGTAAGCGACGTTCACGTAGCGCTCGCCAACCGCGTTCAGATATTCTTGGGATTTTGCGCGCAACTCGGCTGCGACGCTCGGCTGCGCGGGCGACGGCTCGAGCGCCTTGCTCAACGCATTCATGATGTCATCGATTTGTTTTTCACTGAGCGTTTCAGACCATGCCGTGCTGCGGCAGCCCTCGGCGCGCTTCAACGCGGCGCGAATGCGCGTGAGTTGTTGTTCATCAGCATCAGCTTCATTTGCGCGCGGCTGCGCATTTTTGTTCCCCTCTCCCGCGGTCACCACGCGGAGACACCCATCGCCGGAAAAGATGGCCCATTTGGATCGTCTCAATTTCGCAGCGCGGTCGAGTTCAGCTTGGCTGAGTCCATATCGCGACATCTTGACTCACGGTATCCGCGTCGACATGTAGCGACAGCTGAGAGAGGAGACGCGCGTCTCATCTCTCAGCTGTCGCTTTTTTTTGAAAATTTCATCCACATTGTTTTTTTGGGTGGGTCAGATGACCAATCACGAACCAAGGATGAATCTCAGTCATCTGGGTACCTTTTTGGATGATATCGGCGGACGCGACACACGTCGCTGCCGCCACACACCGCTGCCGCCGCTCGAACGAACACATGGTGCATCAAAGCAGCCTTAATCGAAGCTTTGCCGTGTGCGAAACGAGATTCGGGCTCGTTATCGTCTTGTCCGATGTCTCGTATCGAGTCGTGTCTGACGTGTGCGTGTACGACGGCGCGCGCGGCGGCGCCGGCGCTGCGCGGTGCGGGTACTTTGATCCGCCTTTGAAGGGCGCACCCCGGGAATATGTGACCCCATTAACGTTTAAATATGTTCAGAGTGAACATGAGTACTCGTCGCGATTTCTTCGCGGCACGATGGTCATGATTGAAGATGGCGCGGGCGCATCGCCGCCGCTCCCGGTGATTAGTCGCACGCGATCAAAGACTTTGGAAACTCTATGGTTGTTGCCCACGGAACGCGAGTACAAGCGCGCCATGGTGTGTCCGTTTTTCTTCGAATCGCGCGGGCTTGACGAAGACACGTCCGAGTTCCCTGGGTTTATGCGCATCGCGAACATTTTCTCGTTGCGCGAACGTCGCGACGCGCAACTCGATCGAGACTGGTGATGATGACGATGACGTCAAATGTATGTATGATATGTATTGATGATGATATGCATTGATGATGATATGTATTGATGATGATTTGTAGTATTATGTTATACAAATGTATGCATGAATTAAACAAGTATGCATGATATGCTTTGATGATGATTTGAAGATGATTGATGATTTGAAGATGTCACTGCGACTGAATGCACGCACTACTTCGACGTAGAAGGGCTACGGATTTCGGACCCGCTCTGCATGACGTGTGCGTGCGAGATCATCGGTAACGTGCACAGTGTTTTCGGACTGATCTGATGTCGAAGCGCACTCTTCAGTGACCAACGCGCGCGCCTCTCGCTTCACGTCCTCATCTTTCAACATATTCCTCACGCGGTTGAGGAACGCTTGTTGCTTGATCAACTCTGTTTTGAAGCTCACAGTGTCAAGGAATAATGTCGTAGTTGTCACTTTTGCCATCACCTGGTCAGAAACCGCCCGGCGACGTTCATTAAATTCATTATTTTCGAAAGCACTACTAGTAGTACATCTTTCATGCGCGTGGTGGCACGCATCGCGTCGACGTTCATTAAATTCGTTACTTTCGAAAGCACTAGTACATCTTTCATTCGAGTGGTGGTGTTAAATGAACACCAGTATTTTTTACGTCGGGCAGAGCGGGCGTGCTCACAGTCCGACCTGGTTTTTTTGTTTGTATTTTGTTTTCTAATGCGATCGAAGCGCACTGTTGCCAAATGCATCCATCGTCTAGGCGCTGGACGTGAACTTGGTGACAGCCTTGGTGCCTTCAGAGACGGCGTGCTTGGCGAGTTCACCCGGGAGGATCAATCGCACAGACGTTTGGATCTCACGGGACGTGATCGTCGGCTTCTTGTTGTAGCGAGCGAGCTTGGCGGCTTCGGACGCAATCTTTTCAAAGATGTCGTTGATGAACGAGTTCATGATGGACATCGCCTTGGACGAAATGCCGGTGTCCGGGTGCACTTGCTTCAACACCTTGTAGATGTAAATCTTGTACGTTTCCGTCTTCGACTTGCGGCCACCCTTCTTGGCGCCAGTGGGCTTCTTGGATGCGGGCTTCTTACCAGCCATTGTTGTTACTCTTGCGTTTGCACGTGTACAGTTGTGACGAATGACGCGGTCATGACGAACGCTGTGGCGTCGCGGCGCGAACCGGCGCGAACGCGCGAACGCGTCGGCGCGTGGGGGTCCAAGCCCTGGTCATGATTGGTGCATGCGCACATTGGACGCATATGATTGGTGCATGCGATGGCATGCCGAGTGTGTATGCATGTCACGGGGTCATGATTGGTCAACTGAGAACTGAGGGTGTCAATCTCGAATGTGATTGGTGCATTGGGGCATGTATAGTGTGGGTTTTGGGTATGTGTATGTACAAACAGTATGTTTTGTGACGCTTCCGTGCGTTCACCACCGTGCGTCGATTCGATTGATGCGCATCGGTGGCGCGTTCGTTTCGTGCGCGTCATAATCTTACACGTAAGAAGAACAATACAATGTCTGGACGAGGTAAAGGAAAGACTGGCAAGAAGGCGACGAGCCGATCCGCCAAGGCGGGGCTCCAATTCCCGGTTGGCCGTGTCGCGCGCTACTTGAAGCAAGGCAAGTACGCGACGCGCGTCGGCGCCGGCGCGCCGGTGTACTTGGCCGCCGTGCTCGAATACTTGGCCGCTGAAGTGCTTGAATTGGCGGGTAACGCGAGCCGCGACAACAAGAAGTCGCGCATCGTGCCGCGCCACATTCAGTTGGCGATCCGCAACGACGAGGAATTGTCCAAGTTGTTGGGTACGGTGACGATTGCCGCCGGTGGCGTTCTCCCGAACATCCACTCGGTGCTCTTGCCGAAGAAGTCCAAGAAGTCTGATTAAATACATTTGGACGTATAAAAAAATATAGAGATTCATTAGCAAAAAGTTCGAACACGTTTGTCGAGCTCGCTATTGTTTTCACTGAAGAACGCGTCTTCTACGGACGTCGTCGTCTTTCAAAACAAACAATGGTGTTTCAAAACACCACCTTTTCCACGAAAGATTTCCTACATTCTTACTACTACAACTTGTACTACTTGTACTACTCATAACCTAATTGGATGGCTTGAGCGGGGCCACTACTGCGCTATCGCCGCCGCCTCTACTTTTAACGTCCTTTTTCAACGCCGCGTATACTTCGGTGAGCTTACACATTTGCCTCTTCAGCGTCTTGTGATCCTTGAGCAACGTCGCGTAGGCGTTTTTCGCCAAGGCGTACTTTTCCTCGTAGTCGGCGTTCCTTCGCTTGGCGGCGACTTCGTCTTCGTACGCCTTGACGGCGTCGTCGAGCGTGCGTTCGATGTCTTCGATGCGTTGGCGCTGTAACGCGATGGTTTCTTGTTGCTTGACGAATTGTTCGCGCGTCGAAGAAGACGAATGGTTTTGGTGGTTTTGGTGGTCGACGACCGCCGACGCCGCCACCGGCTCGCAAGAGAGCGTCGTGTCCTTCTTCTTCAACAATAACAACAACTTGGTTTTTTCCTCAAAAAACTCGTGTCTTTCTTGGTCCAATTTCTGTTCGACGTCTTCGCGCGCCTTTCGCGCTTGCGCCAATTGATGCGCGAGCGCGAGGGCGGCTTCGTCGCCGCCTCCGTCGGCGTGCATGGCGGCGATGTCTTCGCGAAGCGTGGCGACGAGCGCGAGCGCCTTGGCGGATTCACGTTCGGCGTTCGCCGCGCGCTGTTCTGCGTGTGCGATATCCGCCTTGAATTTGTCTTTCAAGGCGTCCCGGTCGCGTTCGAGTCGCGTAATCTTGTCCTCAAACGCGCGCACGGTTCGCGCCGTTTCGGGCGTCATCGCCGACATGGACGACGAAGCGCCGCCACCGTTGTTATTACTACTACCACGTAGCATTTCAATTTCAGCGCGCTGTTTTTCAATCATCGCCATAAACTGTTTCGTGCTCATCGCGTACTCGTTCACCTTGATTGATTTATTCACCACGCGCTTGGCGCGAGTCGCAAAGCGCAACGTCGAATGCGACTCGTCGACGTGCGCCGTCGACGACGTCATCGCGCAAATGATTGACGTCTTCGAGTTACCCCCCAACGCGGGCTGAAGAATGCGCGTAAGTTTACTATCGCGGTATGGAATGTGCTTCCGCTGCGCGGATGAGCCTTCGCCTTCGCCGTCGGCGCCGCTGAGCTTGTGAATGACCAAGCCGAGCGTCGTGAGCGACTTGTTGATGTGCGCGCCTTCGACGGCGCGCGCGCCTTCGGCACCCGTCTTCGATTGTCGCTCGCTCCCAGCGAGGTCCACTAAATTCAGCGTCGCCATCAACACGCCGCCACCATTATCGCTATCATCATCATCATCATCATCATCGTTACCGTCTCTCGACTCGACGAGCATTCTAAAAATCACGTGCGACCGCGACGAGCGCGCGTTCATGCGCGTCGCGCCCACGCGTCGGCGCTTGGAGCCGCGTTCCAACAACTTCATCACCTCTTGTGGCGTCGTCACGATTTCCTCGCGCAAACCACTGACATACGTCCCGCGTTCGGCGTCTTCTCGAATAGACAACTTCTTCTTCTTCTTGGTCTTCTCGTCGTCTTTAACCGCCGCCTCGTCCTCGTCCTCGTCCTCGTCTAATAAATCCACCAAGGTTTCGTTGTAAATTTCCAAATAACTCGCGCGAATCAAAAATTCCCGGCGCGTATTATCGCGTCCTTCTCGCACGCACGCGAACACATCCTCGACGGCTAATGGAATCACCCCGGGTTCATCATCCGAGCCTCGCATCGTATGCGTCTTCCCGCTCGACGTCTGCCCGTAGGCGAACACCGCGCCGTTGACGCCTTCAACGACGTCGCGGACGATGCGTTTCGTCGTCGCTTCGTATACTTGGCGATTATCGCTCGATGCATCGAACACGCGATCGAATGTGTACGAATGATGCCATTCGCTCGCCTGCGGTGCGCGATACGCAGAGCGTCTTTGGTGAGCGTTTTGGTTCCCCCGACGTCGCGCGCGCGCCGACGACGCCGTTGATGACGTCACAACGCACACGATGTAGACGACCACGACGAGACGACCGACAACGACAGAAAAAAACAACAACAACACGCACGCGCTCGCGCTCGCGCATTCGTACCTCGCTCTTGGTGCCGGTGCCGTGAGCGCCGCGACGATCCCCATGGCTGATGACGGCGATCGTGTTCTCGGCACCCGACGCGACGGACCACGCCTCGCCACCGCCGTTCGCGCGTTCGGCGTCGTTCAGCGGACGCACGCGAACGGCGACGAGGACTTTATCATCGCCGCGCGCGATGGGCGGCATGGGATCGCGATCGGATGGCGTGCGCGCCGCGCGTCAAAGAATGGCAATATGGATAAAAAAGTCGATTGATGTCCCGCGCGCGCGCGTATGAACAAGTGATAAAGTGTCAATACAGAAAGAATATATGCCGCTGCTCGTCTAGGTTTTTGTGTGTTACCACCGCCCGGAGACGCCATTGGCGTAACTCTTGCTCGAGCGATCGATGAAATCAATGGCGACGGCGTTGCGGGCGAATTGAATGTCGAAGACGTCGTACTTGTTTACGGCGACGCGGCCGTACGATAACGACACGGTGGTCTCCTTGGCGTTCTTCAACGACGTATCACCGCTTTCGGGGTCGACGACGATGCGAACGCGGTATTGACCATCCATCGGAGGTACGTTTTCGACGTTTTCGAGAGAAAGCAACACGTCTTCGCCGTCACCCGCCAGGGCGACGCGAAGAGAATTTTGCGCCGCCGCGCCGCTCACGTCGCACACTAGTCTATGTTCGCGTCCGAGCATGTCGTTCGCGGATTTAACATCGCCACGCATGAGCGCCGCTCGGATACGCGTGCTGCTCACTTGATCACCGAGCGTCGCGTCCGGGCGTGCCGCTGGTACTAACTCCACGACGTCCACTTTCGCGCCGTTCTTCGCTCCAAATTCCTTCAACGCCGCGACGTCGCCCGCCGCTTTATACCCAAATCTATAATTCTCCCCAGTCACGATCGCGCGCACGCCCAAATCACGAACGAGCATGTCAACGAATTCTTCGGGTGATTTTTCCCGCACCGCGGCGAACGGCAACGAGTGCTCGCGAATCGCGCCCCCCTGCGCGCCCTCGCCCCCCGACGCGCCCTCGCCGCCGAGCGCGGCGCTCCATAAATTCAACACCCGCGCGCGATCACTCGGTGCCGTGATCGGGAGCTTCTCTTCCCACCCCAACGTACGCGCCATACCCGAAAACGACACCAACCACGGCTCACCGAGCGCCGCCGCGCGTTTCGCCAGCGCAAAGTGTCCCGCGTGCATCGCGTCAAACTTCCCCAAGCACACCGCCAAAATCGCATCGGGCGCATTCGTGCCCGCACCTGCTCGTCCCACCGCGACGCACACACCGAATGTTCGTCAGTCTCATCGCACGCGCCACGCGAAAAACGAAAACCACGGTCGAGCGCGACCGTCGTACGCCACGAAAACACCACTTTTACCACGCGAGATGGATAAAGCCACCCCCCACGCGCGCGCGCGCACCTTTCCGTCGCGGAATCGCCTCGACGCCGTCCATGGCCACCGCACCGCGGCTCACGGCACGCATCGCGCGATGCCCCTGCGCGGTCGTCCACCGTCGGCGGACGACGCGCGTCGTCGTCGACGTCGTCAGCGTCGTCATCGTGTGCCGCGCGCGCCGTCGCCATCGCCGTCGGCGGCGTTGACCTGTATGCGAGCGCGCATGGATCGATCGATATTCAATATCGATGAAACGCACGATCGATCGATGTTGAATATCGATCAACCGTGCCGACGCACGCAGAGGCGGGGGTTAGGGTGTGGGTGTGGGTGTGCCCTATGTCACATACTATAGGTACACATATGACTATGTACGTCACACCACGTCGTCCACGGACCCCATGGCCTCATACTATACACACGTATGACGTATATAACCAATTTTCCCACCCCCCTGCGCCCCGATAGGGCCGTCCGTCGGCCGCCGGGGTCGTCGTCGGTCGCACTCCGCGACGCTTCTCACGCACGCCGCGACGATGTTCACGCTGAGCGCGAAAGCCACGATCGGTGCCACGCGCATCGCGCCACCGCGCCACGCGCGCACCACGGCGTCGAAGAACGGCGCCGTCGTGCGAGGTACGACACGATGCGATGCGATGCGATGCGCGTGCGATGACGCGAGACGGGGTGATGATTGTATTGTGCGCGCTGACGCATGGACGCGTGGATTGGCGATTCGCGCGATGCGGTGTGGGGGATGTGTCGTGTGTTATATCGCGCATCGATTCGCGACGGGTGTTGACGCGCGTGGGCGTCGCGCAGCGCGAGGCGCGGGGATGATGGGCGTGGGGATGATGGGCCTCGTGACCCTAAAACCCTCTGCGGTGGACTGACCTAGTCGCGTCCGCGTCGTCTGACGTATCTTTCGCGTACGTTACAGTGCGCGCGGCGGGTTTGGATTTCGCCGAACTCGAAGAAGAAGCCGCACAGGCGCCGGCGAGAGCCGTGCGTAAGGATGGCTTGTCGTCCAAGGAAGGCAAGCAATCCAAGCGTTTCCGCGCCGCGCAGGCGTCGGTGCCGGGACGCATGAATGCCCAAGACGCGGCGTCGGCGATTGACCTCATGAAGGCGGCGGCGACGGCCAAGTTTGATGAATCTGCTGAGGCGCACATTCGTTTGAACATTGACCCAAAGTATAACGATCAACAGTTGCGTGCAACGGTTGCGTTGCCCAAGGGTACGGGTAAAAAGGTGCGCATCGCCGTGTTGTGCCAAGGCGATAACGTCGCGGCGGCCAAGGCGGCGGGTGCTGATTTTGCGGGTTCGGATGATTTGGTTGAAGAGATCGCGGGCGGGATGATGGATTTCGATTTACTCGTGGCCACGCCTGATATGATGCCCAAGGTTGCCAAGCTCGGTCGCGCGCTCGGCCCGAAGGGTTTGATGCCCAACCCAAAGGCGGGCACGGTGACCACCGACGTCGCCACGACTGTCGGCGAGTTCAAGGGGGGTAAGGTTGAGTTCCGTGCCGACAAGCAAGGTATCGTGCACGTGCCGTTCGGTAAGCTCAGCTTCAGCGCTGCTGACTTGCAGACCAACTTGCTCGCCATTGTCGCCGCCATCGACGCCAATCGCCCGACGGGCGCCAAGGGGGTGTACTGGCGCTCGATGTACATCGCCTCGTCCATGGGTCCTTCGGTGCAAGTTGACGTCGCTCAAGCGCGCGATTCGTCCGTCGCTCCGGCGTAAGCACACACATATGACACAGCCATGCGATATCCGTCAAAGAGCTTGCGCGTATACATAGAGAATTAGCCTCGTTACTTATACGAAAATTAAATTCATTATTTTTCACGCTTGGACGCTTGGTTTGAACGCTTGGTTCGGCCGTCGGCTTGGGCCACTCGTCTGACGACGCGCGTCGTCAGTGTTTGCTTTGTAAGATTCAATACATTAAACGCATTAGCTTTAGGCTCGGTACATGCTAAGTATGTGACGAGAAAGCCGTCGTCGTCTCGCGGGGCACATCACGTGGGTCGCATCCAAATCCAATGTCAAGGTGACAATGTGAGAGGCGAAGGCGCGTGTCGATTTCTCAACGCGTGTTTAGCAAAAATTCTTCTTGGATGCGTATTATAGTACTACTCAGAATATTTTTGACGACTTGTCACGTTCTTGGTGCAAGTATTAGGTGTAGTAGTAAGTGCGAACAACAAAAATATAATATAGTCTCGCTGCGTGTTTTCTGAGCGCGCTGCGCAAAAAGCCGACGCGAATCCGCGCGCGGACGTCATGTCAGACGTTGACCCGCGCACTTCAACAGTTCAACAAACAAATATGTACAAAATTATGGAAAATGGTCAACACACCGTGCAATAATCATCGCCATTGCCGAAAACGACGACCATGACGACGAATCATGCGCGCGGCGTGGAACAAAAATGAGTGGATAGCCTCGCGCCTCTCTCTCTCTCGCGCAAAAGACTTGAATGATCATCAACCTAGGACCATGTACCGCTGCCGAAACCGGCATACTCGGTGTGAAACGACGTCAAGTCGATACTCGATGCGAGATCGGAGTCGACCAAGGAGTCGGGAAGGGCCGAGATGTCACTCGATTTGGACTGCTGGCGTTCGGCGCTGAGAAAGCCGGCTGTCTGAGGAGGCCAGGATGAATATTGCGACGGAGCTGCGTTAGTAGGAATATTCATGGACGTTTGAGGAACGTAACCGCCGTTCTCATTCATCATTTCGCTGCCATTATTAACCACGCTTGCGTAGTGCTGCTGCATGTGAATCGTATTGTTCCCATTGTTATACATGTTGTTTGACGCGTCTCCTCCGCTCGCGGCTGCCGCCGCGGCAGCCGCGGCGGCAGCCATTTGCTGCTGCGCCGTCATCCAACTAAAATCAAACCCATTCGCAGTTACAGCTTGCGAAGCGCCACTTCGGCGTAAAATTTCGCTCGCCATTGCGGCGGCTGTGAGCATATGGTTCGAGTCGTACGCCCCGTTGGCCACGGCGGCTTGCAAAAACACGGCTTGATCCAGCGTCAGGTTTTGTCCAAACTGCGTCTGATCAAATCCAACCGGCGCACTGTCGAAACCATTTTGCAAGTTCATCGTACGATTCATCAAGTGCAACTGCGGGTTCTTCATCGCCCCATGTGCACCGATGTGACCCATGCCGTACATCGCTTGCGCGTTGTTGAACATTTGCGACACTGTGTTTGTCCCAATTTGCGCCGTCGCCTGTTCGGCGCTCGTGCCGTGATAGAATCGGCACGACGCGCGGAAGCAGCGTCCATTCTGATAATCCCTGCACACAGGTTGTGTTGTCTGTGAAAAGAAACGTACAAAAGCGCATCAACGTCAGTATATATATACGTCTTCAAAGCGAGCGTCGACGGAAACCTCGTCTCGTGTCTTCGCGCGCGTGAGCGAAGACGCGCGCGCGTCCACATCGTCCAAAGTCGCGAATGCGCAAAACTCACCTGCACAGGCACCGCCGCACCCTCCGCCGCATCGTGCGCGTATCGACAATTATCCCGAAAGCAAGCACCCTACATACACATACAACGAGCGCCGTCAGTCAGCCACCCCGAGCGCTCTTCAACGCGCACTTTTTGTCCCGCGCGTAAACCTTCCGACCTCACCATCGCGCGATGCACCCCCAAACGCCCTCGTCATCGCGCCAATACGCTCAAACACAACCATATCTACGACTTCATCCCACACATACCTTTAAAAAATCCCGACACGTTTCGCGAACGCGCAACGAATCCGTGCTGCTCGCGTTGCTCCCGCGCTCATCCACGAACCCGCACTGCGCATTCGCAATCCCTTTCCCCGCGCCCGCGCCCGCGCCCGCACCCACCGGCGGCGGCGACGCCGTGGGCGAGCGCAAAGACCCTTGCGTCACCCCATCGTACGCCCCAGCCAGCGTCTGCGCGTTCGCCAGCGTCTGCGTCTGCGTCGGCGTCGCCACGCCGCCCACGGGCGAGGTCAACATCCTTTCCATGCGCGCGCGTCAAGCCCCGCGTGCGCCTCCGCGTCTCCCTCCTCTCGCGTCGCGTCGCGTGCACCGAAAACAACGAAATGCGTATATATATTTTCTATATATACACACCCACGCCACGACGCGCGTTCGCTCGCGCGGTGTTCAACGCCGACGCGATCGAATCAAATCGTTCGCCGAGAAAAAGCGCCTCCGCCACCGACGCTTTTTGGCACAGATATTTCTCCCGCGCGCGCGCGACGACGACGACGATGCTGTCGTGCTCTCGCGCAGTCGTCCGGATGATCGAACGCGTATGTGATATAACTACGCGCTCGGGTGGCGCGCGGACGCGCACGCGCGAGACGTCGGTCGTCCACTCGCGCGCGAACGAATGGCGACGTCGCGCGTCGGCACTGCGGCGGCGCGGGTGCCGACCCGCAATCGTCGCTCACCTATACCATACTGTAAGAAGGCGAACGCCATGTGGATGTGGAGAGGGGCGTACGTCCGGGTGTGCGCGCGCGGCATACACGCCATAAATATCTCGACATAGAGGTCTATGCGCGTGAGTATATATATATTATGCGAGGTGCGTGTCCATGGGTGCAGTTCGTG
>Ga0255765_1004738_pt1 | contig 13360 bp, 9 predicted proteins | sample 041ome_8_FD_179965 | JGI IMG/M metagenome (GOLD analysis project Ga0255765, IMG submission 179965) | Coastal salt marsh microbial communities from the Groves Creek Marsh, Skidaway Island, Georgia - 041407BS metaG (version 2) | ecosystem: Environmental > Aquatic > Marine > Intertidal zone > Salt...
TCGATAACGACGTATCCAAAGCGGTTAAAAACGCCGTCGCGATATCGGACGTTTGTCCTAAATGTATGTTATTCGCACCACCACCACCGCCTGCATTATTCGACGACGAGGATGCTTGTTCCATTTTGATGTTATCTATTGGTGTTCTCTTACCGCTGCTTTTCGTATTCTTATTAGTGGTATTCTATTCGCAAACAGCGCTCTTCTATTCGCGCGTGTACATGTGAAGACATTTCACATCTCCATTTTCCCTCATTCCCCTCGAAAGCTCTCTTCTTGTTTGTCACACGAGAGGAGGACGACATCAAACGAGAAAATGAGCGGCCAAAAAGCGATGGTGTGCCTGGCGGCGAGAGTATGTTCGTCGTTGCTACTGCTCTCGTTCTTCTTCTCGTTTGTCTCGTCGGCGCAACGAAACGATGATGATGTACACACAGCCGCTCGTGCTCGAGCAGAACTGTCCACCATTCTCGGGAAAACGTCTCCGTGGCGGACGGATTTCAACACCTACGACAGTTACTCGGAGTTTAGCGAGGACACAAAAGAGGAAGTGAATGGACAACAACAACGCTCCTCAGATTCAGATTCTTCTTCTCCCGAAGATGTGTTTACCTATCGCGAGTGGCGAACGAAACCGATCGATTTCTATTTGTCGGTGTCGTTGAAACTGTCCGGCTTCCACCGAGACGGAAATTTTCTCGCGAAAGTGACGAAACGAGACATCGAACCATTTTTAGAGACGGTAAAGTCAGACGCGTTGAGCGAAGGAGAGATGTATAAAATGCACTTTCACTATCGCGTGATGCACGCGAGGAAAGAGGTAAACGCAGAGGTTGAGAAAGCGATACAGGAAAATGTTCGCGTCGAAAGAGAATGGTCTTCGACGAGTAAGGCGAAGAATACGGTGGATTTTAGAAAAGTAGATGGAATTATCGAAAAGGATAACGTGTTTGGCGGGGACGACGATATGACGAAAGTATATAGGACGGAGAAGGACGACGTTTTTTCACCGTACGTGATTTACGCGTTAAATCCGAGACGGCCGAAGAATCCAAACGATAACAAAGCAAGCGTGCAGTACGTGTATTCGTTTCTGAGTCACGAGGGTGGTGGTGGCGGTGATGATAAAAAGTATGATAAAAAGTCGTCGAATTCGAGTCAGTGTTTCGGGACGTCGATGGTATCGAGAGACGACGCGTCGTCATCTTCTTCTCCGTCGGCTCCGGCGTACGCTTGGGTAGATTTAACCAGCGGCCCAAACGGGTTTACCAAGAAGAGAACAAAGTTTACGACCGATTACTCCAGACGAGTACCTCCGAAAGTTTTAGGCGCGCACGCGAAACAGGAAAACGTTCCGCTATTATCCGCCTCAATCGCCGGTTTTTTGGGCGATGCGAGTAAAACGTTATTTGCGCCGTCGATTAGGCGCGAATTTTTGGACGAGCACTTCGGGTCGTTGTCATCGTCATCGGTATCGAGCGGCGGCAAAGAAAAGATGATGGTAAAATTCAAGACTGACGACGCGTGGATTTCACACGTACAAATTGAACTCGTTCGCATATCGGAACTTCCGTTCAATTTACAGAGCGAACGAGACGCGAAGAAAATCGATCCCGACCATCGCGTCGAAAAGTATTTACAGAAAGCACTTCTTCCCGGGAGAAAGATTAAAGTGAACGAACGCGAGGTTGATTTTAACGAGTGCCCGTTGTGCGCGCAAGCGTTCAAAAATGCCATGCATTACTCTGGCAGCAACACGAACACGAACAGAATAAGGAAAAGCATAGAAAATAGAAATAGAAATAGCGAGAGAACGAGTAGTAATAGTAATAGCAGCGGTGCTAGAGGTTTTGAAGAAGATGATGAAGAATTTCTCGTGGACGAAAGCGAGCTTCTCTTTTGGGTCGAGGAATACGAAGAAGGCATTCGAAAGCAACTCGGTCTGAGAGACGGTGACGAGACGACAAAAGTTATACCGGTATTTCTGTTCGATTTGAAGTTAACCACGCACGGTAAACTCGGCGCGTTTACCGATGGGAAGCAAGCGGAAATAGCCAAAGACAACTCTTTCATCGTCGCCGTGCGTAACAGCAAGAAACATAAAATCGACATTCCTTCGTTCAAATGTTTCGAAGACGACCCGACGCAAAACGCGTGGGTGGATTCCTCGGACGTCTTGCGTGCGCTGAAAGCGTCGTTGATGACAAATTTGTTTGGCATACACGTCGACGTCGATCGCGACGACGTGGATTTATCCTGGGCCATCGGTAACGACGTCTTCACGCCTTTATCCGCCGGCGAGGGCGATTCGTTTGCAATCATCGACGGCGCCAAACGAACGACCATTGCAGTTGGCATGCAAAAAATCAGACGCTTCATCGCAACGCGGTTGGAAATTCTGCACGACATCTGCAGAGAGGACGGCGAAAACGAAAACACGTTCGCCCACGCCTTCCCGCGGGAACCGTTGCGCAAAACCTTCCTCGCTCGCTCGCGTTTGTTAAAATTCAAACACGAGGAAGCCGTCAAAGCGACTACTTTGCGCGAATGGGAACGCGCCGCCACTTTCGTCTTATCCTCCATCGTCGATGCAAACGCCATGGTCGAGGCGTTAGAGGAAACCATCGCCTCGCACAAAGTCCGATTGGATTGTTACAACAACAGTCCTCCTCCTGGCGGTTCTTCTCCGAGGACGACGACGACGAGAAAAAATACGAAGAAGAAGAAGAAGCTTCCCGATGACGGAAGTCGTTCGTACCACTTCCTCGAAGCGTTCTTTTACGGTGGATTCGAGGCTTTCTTCGGTACCGCTTTTTTAATCGTTGTATACGTGTGTCTCGTCGAAGTCATCGCATTCTACCGAAAAACCAAAGGAAAAAAGCGAAGTACTGGTGAAAGCTCGTACAGGAAAGAGGAGTGATTTTTAGAAGAAGATTTTAATACGAGTAATGAAGCAGTTTGGACCAAAAAAAGCACAACTAAAAAAGAGAAAAAAAAGAGCAAAACAAAACCACAGAACACTACTACTACAGAAACCTCTTCTCATATAAAACACACGTAATACTAATAATAATAATAATGGCGTTGCGCAGAGCGTTCACTCAAGCGATCCTCCGCAGATCTAATCAGACTTCGTCTTCCTCCTCCTCCTCCTCGACTTCCGCCGGGTTGTCTGCGTTGTATTCTTCTTCTTCTTCTTCTTCTTCTTCTCATCAAAATCGAATGATTTCCACCTCCTCGCGATCAAATTACGCAGGAGGAGAATCGACGCAAACGTCCGTGGAAAAATTCCAAGAGTTGTTCGATAAATACCGCCCGTCGATGATGGACCCACCGGGGACGCCGTCGACGTACATGCCAGCCGAAGACGTCGCGAAGAGTGGCGAAGAGGAGGTGAAAAACGCCGGTCCGCCTCCGGAAACGGTGAAGTTGAATTTTCGTTTGCCCCACGAAGCGGTCTTCGCGGACGCGGAAGTGAACATGGTTTTAGTCCCAGCAGAAACCGGGGACTTTGGGATTTTGCCTGGACACGTTCCCGTGGTCGCCAAGCTACGACCGGGGGTGGTTTCCGTGGAAAATAAGGAAAGCGTGACGAGCAGAGTACGTAGACAAGAGTTTCTTTTTTGACTTGCGCGATCGTGCTTCCCAAAAGACCTGTTTTTTTTCCCAAAAGACTTTGAAAGAAGAAGTCATCGCTTTGATTATTCGATTTCGTCGAGCGCGTTTATATCTTCGTTTCATCGATGATCGAAAGAACGCTGACCTTTTATATATATATTTGTTCTCTCATCATTCTTTATTATAATAAACAGTATTTCGTCTCTTCGGGTTTCGCCTTCGCGCACGCGGACAGCTCCGTGGACATCTTAGCGGTGGAAGCGGTTCCGGTGGAACACTTGGACGAAACGGTGGTGAGAAAAATGTTGAGCGAACACACGGCGAAGTTTCAAGCGGCGAAGGACGATTACGAAAAAGCTACGCATCAAATTGGGATCGACGTGTCTACGGCGATGGTATCCGCGATTGAGACTATGGGTAAGTAAGAGAGAGAAAGTTTAGAAGAAGAAAAGAACCACACGCGTATTGGAGGATTTGTATTTTATAATAAGAAGAAAAAGTTTCATCAGAATCAGACGAAGACGCCTACTCTTTCATTTTTCTTCGCTCGGAAAAGCATTTCCTTAATCTCGTCCAGCTCGTTTCGATAGCTTTCCGCCTCGAGGCGATACTCGTCCGCTTTTTGAATCTGAGCGTTCAACTCCGAACGCAACGCTTTCAAGTGCTTGGATTTTTCCTTTAATATCGCTTGGTTTTCTCGCAACATCTGCGTTTGTTCTTCCTCCGTGACGCGTTTTTCCGCAATTCTTCGCAATTCTTCGCTTTGTATTCTCTTATCTTCCAACTCTCTCTCCAATTTCATCACCTCTTCGCTCTTTTGTACCAATCGTCTTTGTAGCTGTTGGATTTTCTGAATAGACTCGAAGGCGTTCGGATCGCTGCCTTCGAGTTGGCGCCAACGATGGACGTTTAATGGGTTCTCCAACTCTTCGCTCAAAGCGCGCACTTTCGCTTTCTCTCTCGTCAAGGAACGCGTTAAGACTCTCACTTCTTTCTCTAACGTTTCCGCTTCCCGGGCTCGGCGTCGCTCGCGTTCGAGTTCGTGCGTCTGCGTGCTCAAATTGATTTTCAACGCCTTGATCTCTCTCGTTCTCGCCTCGTAATCCCTTTGACCTTGCGCCAAAACGGATCTTTGCACTTTGATTTTCTCGTACGTCATGGCTAATTCTTCCTCTCGCCTCGTTAGCGCGTGCGAGATGACGTCCCGGTCTCTCGAAATGACGTCCATCTCTTGCTTCTCTTCCACTCGCTTCTTCTCGCACTCGGCGTGGTGCTTTTCCAGATTTCTTCTCTGCGTTTCGCTCAGTTTCAACTCGATCAAAATTTCGTTCGTCTTCTGGTCTAAATCGTCTTTCTTTCTCTTCAAAATCTCGATTTCTGATTCCATTTGCTTCCTCTTCATCTCGTCTTCGTCTATCTCTTTGGTCTTGCATTCGATTAAACTCTCCGCTTCCTCGCGACGACGTTCGGCGTTCAATTTCAAGTCTCTCAATCGTTCGCCTTCTTCTTTTAAATCGAGTAATTTCTTGCTCAACTCGTTATTTTCCACTCTCGCGCGTTCGTACTGTGCCTTGGCAGTTTTCGTTTTCAGATCTGTCTCTCTTAAACTTTCGCGAAGTTCAGTAATTGAGTGTTCTTTCGCGTCTAACTCTTCACGCGCGGCGTCCAATTTGCTTTTCAACGTTCTCGCTTCTTGCACAGCAGTTTGTCTCTCCTGCTCTAAATGTTTCGCTCGAATTTCGATGTCGCTCATTTCCGTTCTGTATCGTTTGATTTCGCTCTCGAGCGTTTTCTTGTGTTGTTCGTGTATCGAAACTAAATCTCTGTGCTTCTGCGTGTGCTTCTCCGCTTGGCTCGTTTGTTTCGCCAAAGCCTCTTTCTCTCGCATCAAATCTTCCTTTGCTCTCCTCTCTAACTCGATGTTTCTTCGCTGCTCTTCAACGACTCTTTCTATGCGACTGATTTCGAGTTTCAAATCGTCCCTTTTGTGCTCGCTTTCGATTTTCGCGTTTTCCGCCTGCTTCAGTTTTCGCAACGCCGCTTCCTTCACTTGGATAATCTTCTTCGTCTCTCGCTCGATTTTTGCGGCGGATTCTGTCAACTTTTCTGTTTCAATCTCTTTCTGTTTCGCGACTTCGTTTACTCTCTGTAATTCTAACGTAATCTCTGCCACTTCTCTCCGAACGCGTTCGGTTCTTTCCGCGTACGCGTTGCACTCTTTCTGCGCGTTTTTCACTCGGTGCTCACTTTTCCTTTGCTCGTCGGCTAATTTTTGGTTCTTTAGCTCTAAATTCACAGCTTGCGCTTTCATCCGCGAAATTTCACCTTGTTTCGATTCAATCATAGATTTCGCGTGCATCAACTCTCGCTCCAACCGTTCGCGTTTCGTGTCTGACTTTTCCGCCTCGAGTCTCTTCGCTCGAGCGATATCTTTCAATTTCGCGCACTCGCACTCCAGATCTAATTTTTTCGTCTCCGCCGTTCTCGCTCTCTCCCTTTGCTGCGAAATATCTTGACGCAATTGGACGACCTCGTCGACTTTCTCGTCGCGTTCGAGCTGAAGCGATTCTTTCTCGCGCTGTAAGCGACGGACGATATCGCCGGAAACTTTGGCAGTAGAAAATCTACCGCCAAAATAGTCGTCGGTCTCGTCGGCGTCGTCATCTTCGTCGTCCTCCTGACGATGACCGCGACGACGACGAGAGTGGTTTCTCTCGCAACCATCGAAACTTTCTTCTTCGTTCTCTTCTTCTTCGCCGTTCTCGGCCATTTCGCACCGTCTCGTCAACTCGGCGATTTCCACGCGTAACTTGGCAATGTGCTCTTTTCCCGCCATCTCTAAATCCGAAGCGTCGTCCGCTTGTCTCCACGCCGACTCGAGCTCTGCTTTCAAAGTTTCTATTTGCGTCTCGTCTTCTCTCGAATGCATTCGTAACATCTCTCCTTTCGCGGTCAGTTGACGACATTCTTCGGATAAACTCTTGCACCTCTTGTTCAGTTTCTTCTCCTGCTCGTGCGAGTGCTTCAGCGTTCGGTACAATTTTTCGTATTCCACGCGAAAGGCATCCAGGGACTTGTCCCTCGAGAGCGTTTGCATGACCTTTATTTATATGTCCCAAAAGCGCGCCATGCGTAAGGAGGAAAGGAAGAAGAAGTCAAGATCAAGATGAAAAGAAAAGAAACGCCTATTTTTAGATACGACGAATAATACGCGAAGAAGAAGAAGAATAAAAAAAAAAGAGGAAGAAGACGAAGAAGAGAGGAACAAAAACAAACCTCTCGAAACGCGCGCTCGGTGACCCCGTCGTCTGAATCGTCGTCGTTGTCTTCATCTTCGCGTTTAGAGGAGGACGCTACAGTCGTCGCTGCTGTTGGCATCGAAAAGCGCGCGCGAGTGAAAGTGTTTTTGAAGAAACTTTTATATTTTTATGAAGGAAAGAGAGAGAAAAGATTTGAAGATTTGAGGAGTTATTTTGGGTTCAATAAAGAGTCATAATCTAACTTAACTTCTAGGAAGGAAACAATCCACCTTGGGTTGCTCGTAACATCGCTCGCGCGCGTCTATACTGCCGTATCGCGCCGGACCTTCCACCGAGCGAGCAGGATACAAGCACACTTTTTCTTTCGGCATGGCTTTGTATCCGACGTCCGGGATCGGGACCCAGGACGCGTCGTCGCAGCGACTCCCTTTGGGGCACAACAGACATCTGTCGCTATTACGAGTACTACTACTACTACTACTACTACTACTACTACTACTACTACCGCCACCACCCACGCACGGTTCTCCAAACATCACTTTCGTTGGTTTGTCTCTCACGAGTTTCTCCAACGGAATCATCTCCGCGGAATCTCTGGCGTTTTGACTCCCCGTCGGTTCGTAATCGTTGTGGTAATGATACCTTGTCGCGTTGTACCACTGTCGGGCGAAACCGAAAATCGTAATCTTCTCGCACACGGATTGCGCTAAATACAGACCGTACATACCATTCGTTGGCGTTGATTTCTTATCGATTCTATTCTTTACGAACGAATAAAACGCGCCACTCAGAGCGTAATCTTTCGCGTTGACTAACTTCTTCGCTCGATTGGAGACGTACAATTTCAAATGCGCCGGCGCCGTCAGGTGTTGCAAAACGATTTCTTCCTCCGATTCTCTGTACCCTCGGTGTTGCGAATTCACTAATCTCACGGTTGTTTTCGTCCCGGCGTATTTCGAATACGGCTCTTTTCCAGTCCCGTCGTTAAATCGAAACACCGCGTCGTGCGCGTCTATCACATCGCCGTGTTCGTACAACAACAAACTCCCTCCGTTCCCGACGACCGCGCACGTTTTAAACTCTCGCTCGCGTAACTCCTCCAACGCGTCTCGTTCCGGTAAATTCTTCGCGTCCAGTTTCGAAACTAAACCTAAATCTTCCATCTCCCCGTTCGCTTTCGGTACTTTCGGGAGTTTCGGCCCCAGTTTCGAGTGTAACGTTAACGGACCTTTAAAAGAGTTTATTATCGCACTTTTTTCTCTCGTCGTCTGTGTCCTCGTCGTCGTCGCATCTGATGACACCGAATACGACGATTCATCATCATCATCATCTGCTACTAACCACGCGCGGCGAAACCTGTCCAACATTTCTTCCTTGTTCTTGTTGTTCGCAATACTCTCATCGTCGCAAGAAGACGAAGGGTTCCTCCCATTTCGAAGATGGTGTCCGTTGTTCTCGCTGTCGTTGTCGTTCGACGTATTAAACAGAAGAAGAAGAAGAAGAAGAAACGCAAGAACAAAAAGAACGACGACGAGTCTGGCCACCACCTTTTTCTTCCTTAATGTCGTCGTTGTCTTCTTCTTCATGATTTTATATCATAACGAGTCGGGACGATGGTAATGAGGGATTAGACGTTTCTAAGAGTAGTGTGTTCTAGTAATAAATCATCAACCGAAAACAAAAGGCACGCAAATCGAACTCTTTTCCTTTGACGACGGAAAGACGCACTCACTCATCATCCCAGCTATAGTCGCTAACACCACATCTCTCGTTTCCGTGACCTCGTCCGGGTCGCGGAGAGATAAAGCCGGGGCGACGGTATCCGCGCCCCAGGAAATGGAGTCGACGTGTCCAGTCTCCGCTTCGATTTCCATCCTTAACGCGGCGAAACCAATCATAGCTGGAAGAGTCTCCAACTCTTCGTATAACAAATCCAACTTTGCGTCCAATACTTTACCGACGTCCTCGATGGTCAAACCTCCTTGGCAGGAAATCGCCGGTTCGTTGAACCAGCCGTTTAACACTAACCGACCTTTGGAAACGTCTTTCGTTCCTTTGACCTCTCTCACGCCGTGCGGTAATCTGGGATCGAATATTGTCAACCGATTAAACTTTGGCTCGATTTCCTCGAATAACTGCGTCCTCTCCACGATTTCCGTCGGATCAAAACTTTGCCAATAATTCGCGCGTTCCGGTCGCAAGATGGTCGTCTCCCCGCCGCGAAAGTATCTACCACTTTTACTAGGACTACTGCTTTTGTCGTCGTCTGAATCGTCGAAATTTTTCGTCAGCGAGAACACAAACGCCAACGGACCGTGCGGCACGTCCGCGTGTAACTCTTGCCCCATCCCGTCCACGTAACACGACATCCAAATCGGCGTAAAATTCGACAAAGCGAGGTTTTCTCGCGCGTATTTCAACAACTCCTCTTCAAACTTTGCGTAAAACTCATTTAATATCTCCCCCTCGTAATAATACTCTTTCGCCGGTGTTCTCAATTGCGTGTACTGATTCTCCACGTGCCAATAATCCCAGCAAAACCGTTCTGCGTTTGCTTTCTTCGCGTTCGAGTGGTTGTTTTGAAACGAAGAATATAATTTGTCCGCGTGTTCATAAAACGAGTCTTTGGTGAAATAATGTTTCGCTCGTTCGTTCACTTCAACTTCAACTTCATTTACTTCCGATGATGACAATGCTCGACGACGAAAATGACTGCTCTTTTTCCTCCTCCTCCTCGAAAAGGAAGAAAAAGAAACAGAAACATCTCCTCTTCCTCCTTTTCCTCCTCCTAAACTCGAAGAAGAAGAAGAAGAAGAAGAACGAGAAGAAGAAGAACAACAACAATAAGAGTTGTTTGAACGCGTCGTCATCATCATCATCATCATCGTCGTTTTTTGTTGTTGTTGTTGCGTAGACTACTAAAAATTATTGAAAAAAGTTCGTTATGATATGAAGTATTTCAGAGACATTGTGATGAGAGAGCAGAGAGAGGAGCTTTTTTAAGTTGTTGTTGTTTTCACTACGAGTGAAAAAGGAAGGAAAAAGGGTCGTCTCGAGTACACTTTTCTCTCTCTCCGGACAGATCCTCTCTCTCTCCATTAGTAGTTTTTAGTATACTCTCTAAATTACTTTTATTAAACACACGCATACTTTGGTAATAGAATAGAACAACAACATAAACAACAACAACAACAGAAGAAGCGAATAATGAGCGGCCACCAAACGACCGCGTTTTCACACAACAACAAAAACGCCAACTTAGCGGCACGAATCAAACGCATGATGCAAAAAGACGAAGAGGTTGGGAAAATCGTCAAAACGACGCCGTTGGTGATGGCGAAAGCTTTGGAACTGTTTTTAACGAAACTGTTTAAAGCGACCGCGGATACGGCGTTAGCGCACGGCGCGAGGATAATCAACCCGGTGCACTTGAAAGGAGCGATCAGTGACAACGATGAGTTTGATTTCTTGGAAGACGTGGTGAAAGGCGTGCCGGATTTACCACCGCCGCCGGATCCTGCGGAACTCGCGGCGAAACTGTTGGAACGAGTCGACGAGGACGGGAACCCGAAGAAGAAAGAGAAGAAGAAGAAAGAGAAAAAGAGCAGCGCGACAAATCCTAAAGGAAAAGGAAAAGGAGGAAATGGAGGAAAGAAGAGAAAGAACAACGACGAGGAAGACGACGACTCCGAGGACGACGACGAAGAGTTTGACGAAGACGAGGAAGATACCGACGAGGAAGAAGACGAATACGAAAGCGACGACGACTCCGAGGAAGAAGAAGAGAAGCCGGTGGTAACAACGACGAGCAGGAGCGGAAGAAAGATCTCTGGGCCCAAGAGTTACGCGGAAGACGACGACGCGAAAAAGAAGAAGAAGAAATCGCCGGTGACAAAAAAAGCGAAGAAAAGTAAAGCGCCCGCTCCGCGGAAAGAAGAAGAAGAAGAAGAAGAAGAAGAAGCGGATGCGGCCGCTGGTAATTTAGGATCGTTTGACGACGATGATTTAGTCGGCGTAGCAATACCTGCACAGGAGGACGATTACGACGAGTGATAATTTTCATTCGTTCGTTGAATGTTGTTTTGTTTATTGTTTTACAATTGTGTAATTTTTTCTTATGCGTTCTAAAAACTAACTAGCGTGTGCTCTACTCTAGTAGCGCTGCTGCGTCTCTCTCTCTTTTCTTCGTACTCATTTCGTATCGTATATCCGAGTTATTACTTTCTTCTATTAGTATCTTTATTATTCTTTGATATTATTATTATGTTAAGCCCCCAAGACGATTTCAGTTGCCATGGAAGGTTTGTCCAAACACGCGCCTCGAATCCCGCCGGTAGTTTGCGATCTCGCCTTGCTGTTCGTCGGCCCCACGTTTCGCACGACCGAAGACGCCGTTCGATCAGTCGCCGGTTTCGCGGCGTTCGTGACGGAGATTTGGTTACTCGCAAACGCCGTCGTCGGAGTGTACGCGTTCTCTTTGATGTCCAAACGGAAAAATCCGTGGTTCAAAGCATCTTTCGCCGTGATGCGCGTGTCCGGATCGTACTCTAACAGTCGACTCAACAAGTGTCGGAGTAAGGTGCCCGTTTCTTCGCACTCGAAACGCTCTCGAATCATGATATCCAACGGCTGCACCGCTTGTACGGCGCGTTCACTCTCGATATCTTTAGCGCCTTCAGGCCAGCTCAACTCGTACGTCTCCGAATTAAAGTATTTCTCGATAGTTTCCTTGGAACTTCGTTTGATGACATCCGTGTGCATGTGACCCAACACGTTGCGCATCATCGCCAAATGCTCCATGTTCTCGTGCGTTTGGAAGAGCGCGTCTCCGGTCAAAAGTTCTATCAATATGCATCCGATCGACCACATGTCGCACGGATAGGACCAGCCGGTACCGAGGATAATTTCTGGCGCGCGGTAGTGTCTCGTCGACACGATCGTAGAATGGTATTGATCTTCCAACGTCGTGCTTCCGAAATCGATGAGTTTGATCGCGCTCGTAACCGGCACCTTGATTGTGCACGCACTCGTCGTCGTCGTCGTTGTCGCCACCGCCGCCGCCGTCGCCATATTCGTCGCGTTGTTGTTGGCGTTGTTTACATCACCACTGACGACTCGCACGTACCCGGGAGCTTCCAGTAAAACGTTTTCCGGTTTCAAATCCGTGTGCGTCATTTTCAACTCGTGCATAAACGCCACCGCCTTGATCAACTGCTTGGCAAACTTCTGAACCAACGCCAAAGAAAACGGTTTGTAGTGGTTCTTCTTCATGAAATCAAACAAAGACAATCCGTACATGTCAAACATCAAACACGCGTGCCCTTCGTGCTCGAACGACTCTTTCAATCTGATGCAATGAAACTCGTCGCGTTCGTCTCTTCTCCCAATCTCTTTCAAAACGTCCACTTCAATTTTCGCCGCCGCTTTGTACTTTGGCACGTTCCTGATCACTTTCACCGCGCAGTACTCTTGCTTCACTCGATCGTAACACTCCAAAACCTTCCCGAACGTTCCCTCGCCTAACGGTGCTAAAATCTTAAATCGATCGTTCGGTCCGAGAGACTCGCCTAAAGTATACTCAAAGTGCCCTTCCTCGTTGGTCGTTTTCGTCGTCGTTGGCGGACACCCCTCGCCTTCTCCTTTACCTTTCTTCGTCGAAACTTTTTCTTCGCCCCCTCCCGCGGTGGCGGCTACTTTCTTATTATTATTATTATTACTCGTCTTCTTTTCTTTCTGTTTCTCTCGTTGTTCTCGATCGCACCTCTCGTCCACCTCTCGATGATGATGATGATGTAATTGTTTCTGTAACAACAGTTGATTTTTTTGGTCCGAAAAATTTTCGACTTTTCCTTCTCCTTCTCCTTCTCCTTCGAGAAGAGAGGAAAACGACGATGACGTGACATCGGCTGTTCGATTTTGATTTTGATTTTGATTTTGTTTCGTTCTTTTTCTAGTATTACTTTGTTGTTTTTGTTCTATCGTCGTCTTCCCTTCGGGAGGCGTGGAAATTTGTTGTTGCCCTCTCGTCGTCGTTGTCGTTGTTCTCTGTTTTTAAGAAAAGAAGACGCGTCGTTTAGCGCGCGTGAGTTGTTGATCATCCCTCTCTAACGATTAATCTCGGAAACAACAAACACACAGAGAGAAGAAAGGAAAAAAACGGCGGGAAAGAAAAAAAGAAAAATTACCTTTCTGTTGTTGTTACTGATGTTACTCTTCAAAACGAACTCGACGTTTCGTGGTTCTTCTTCGTCTTCTTTACTCATCTTCCTCTTGTTTATGTTTACGTTTATGTTGTTGTTGTTGTTGTTCTTCTTCTTCGTCCTCGCGCGAACGCGTTCCTCGCGATGATTAGTAGTGTTCGACGACGATCCCATCATCGTCATTCGACGACGGCGCTTCTTTTTTCCGTGCCTCTGTTCTGACGAAAACGAAAAAAATGAAGAGACGAAAAAAGTGAAAAAAAAAGAGAAAAAGAGAAAAAA
>Ga0255765_1004753_pt1 | contig 13324 bp, 10 predicted proteins | sample 041ome_8_FD_179965 | JGI IMG/M metagenome (GOLD analysis project Ga0255765, IMG submission 179965) | Coastal salt marsh microbial communities from the Groves Creek Marsh, Skidaway Island, Georgia - 041407BS metaG (version 2) | ecosystem: Environmental > Aquatic > Marine > Intertidal zone > Salt...
GCCGTGGGCTTTCAAAACTTTCGCAAAGTTCCCTCCGACACTTGCTGAAGAACTTAAAAAAAAAGTCAAAGCGTTAGAGAAAACGTCAGATGACTCAGTTGATGAGAACGATAAAAAGACGACCGACACGAAGGAAAAGAAAAAGAAGAAGAAAGTGACGGGAGTAGCGGTGAAAAAAAAGAAATCAGTAGAAGATGACGCCAACAAATAGTAAGTGAAGGTGTATGTTTTAAATTAATAGGGTACATGATGGTTTCTACAAATTTCTATACATTTCCAATCCAGTTGATATTCGTTCGATTGCGACTTTCAGAGACTCAAACGGCGTCGCTGCAAAACATGCACGGAAAGTCCCCGGTTTCTTGTTCTTTGCGTCTTTACCTGGAGTGAGCATGAGATGCGTCTCTTCGAATAAAATTTTCCATAGTTTCTTTTCTTCTTCGAATGTTTGCTCTTTCAACTCGTTGGATAAATCAATCCAAATGAATAAGCCTGCGTTTGGAACGATGTGAGGTATCTTTTTTTCATTTAACGACGCGACGAGCACATCTCGCGATTGCTTCAAACGCGTTCTATTCATTGAGAAAAGCTCATCGACCCAAACTTCATCTTCAAGCATTGCCGCAATCACGTGTTGAAACGGTCCCGGAACGGCACAAAAGTAAGAAACGTTCGATAGTGCAGTTTGCACAGGTTTTGATTTTGTTAATATAGCTCCTACTCTGTAACCTGATGCACAAAAGTCCTTCGAGAGCCCGGTGAGTATATGCGGGCCGTAGGGAGTGTGCTCTTCGACCAGCTCCGCAGCGCTGATAAAGCCGCGCGTCTTCGCGTTCATTTCGCTATCGTAAATGCTTCCGGCGTATACCTCATCCGAAATACAGTGAATTTGTCTCTCCAGTGCCCAATCAACACACCTTCTGTAATCTCCTGGCTCATATATAATTCCTAAAGGGTTGTTCGGGTTTGTTAAGAGTAACGCCCGACACATTCCTTCGCCTTCGCCGACGGCGTTTTCTTCGGCACGTTTGAAATCTTCGAGCGAGGGTAGCACTGTCACATCTCCGCTCGAATTATATACAGGCACGGCTCGTACTCTACAGCGAACTCCTAAATCGTTTGTGAATGCTGGATAATAAGGTGCTGGAATAAGAATGAAATCATTCGAGTCTGCAATCGCAAAGACTAGGTTGTCAATGCAAGCGCCGACGCCCGAGGATACGCACACATCGTCCTCGTGCCACGCGAAGTTGGGAGAAATTATTCTATTAGCGTGATTTCTGAACGCTTTCCTCAATCTTTCGATTCCCTTCATATTGTCATAACCAGCCGCCTCGAGGCCAAATATCAAAGCATCGTTTTCGTTATTCTTACATATCTCTTTCACTTTGTCCTGCACGTCTTGTTTGGCGAGGAAATTTTGAGCAACTGCGAGATTAATGTATCCTTCTCTATCGTTCGTAGCATCAAACGGCCGATTTGCACACCGCAAAAAGTACGGCCAGTACGAGAATGGCGGTTTGCACGCACCGTACCCACGCTCGCTCAAGATTGTTCCCTTTTCCGTTTCTGCCTTTATAAAAACCGCAGCATCTTCTTGTGTTTCTATGCGCTGCCCTATTTCGTAATTTACTTCTTCCTCGCTTACCATCTTCGACCGTGAAGAACGCTGAATCGAGACACAGTGACGAGTAGAGCGTTGGTATACTTTCTTCGCCAAACTGCGCGCAACGAACTTGGAATTGTACTGATTTACTCCGGTGGTGTTCATGCCCGCGTGTGAGGATAAAGTTTTACAATACGAGTAATCCCCTATTTTTCGAGGAGCAGGGATTTCGAAGGCAAACACAAGACATCTTCCGTATATTGAAAAGCGACGACGATAATGATGTGATTATTGTGATTATTATTAGTATTATTTGATTACAATCTCTACATTCCATTTACCATAAAGTGGGTTAAAATAGACGCAAAGTATCCAACCAGCACGATTGGAGTCCATCTGAGATGAGATAAAAAGGTGTACGAGTGCGAAACACCCATCAAACCTACGCCCGCAGCAGAGCCGACTGAAAATAAGCTCCCACCGACTCCCGCCGAGAGAGTGATGAGCAGCCATTCGGATTTTGACATGGCTGGTTCGGTGGATAAAACCGCATACATCATCGGTATGTTATCAATGACCGCACTCAATAATCCAATGAGAATACACGCCGCGTTTGCCCCCAAAACGCGAAACGAGTTGTGCGAAAGTAGTTCTAAATATCCTAAGACACCTAAGCCTCCGACGCACATGATCACGCCGTAGAAAAAAATTAACGTATCCCACTCCGTTTGTTCTAATCGCTTAAAAATATCTAAAGCTCTATCGTTCCCTTTTTTCGTTCGCGCGTACTCCAAGTCATCCTTTTGGTTCAGCACTCCATCCATTTCTAAACTATAATTACCTCCCCCAGCGTCGTCGCTCATCGTTCCTCTTTGGGAGGAAGTCTTTGACGTCCGACTCCATCCGAACAGTTTAAGCAATCCTAAACCGGTCATCATGCCCAAAACAGGTGGAAGGTGCGCGTAGGAGTGAAACATGGCCGTCATGACGACTGTCCCCAGAAATAAACAGATGACTTCAACGGCACCTGGTTTCAAGCGCGAACTCGCAAGGTATTCCTCTGACGCTTTCTGGGGCGCACCATCTTTAACGTACGGGTGCATCAAACACGCCGGAACGACCCAGTTGACTATGCTCGGAATAAGAAGACGAGGAAAATCTGCGAGTGACAGTGTGCCTCGCTGCCACACCATGAGCGTCGTCAAATCACCAAAGGGACTAAATGCTCCGCCAGAATTTGCGGCGACGACGATGTTCACGCAACACATTGCCACGTACTCTGGCTCGCCTTTACCTACAGCTGAGACGACTGCACCCATCAGAACGGCGGTCGTTAGGTTATCCGCAATTGGCGACAGCCAAAAAGCAACAGTTCCAGTGACCCAGAAGCAACTGCGATACGAAAATCCACTCTCTTGTAACCAGGAGCGAATGCGCGCGAAAACGTTGAGCTGAGTCATCGTATTAATGAAAGTCATGGCGCATAAAAGAAACAGAAACACTTCGACAAACTCTGTGAGATTATGTCGAGCGGCTTGCGTCACCAGAGCGACGGCATGTCCTTTATCGCGATAACCCAAGGCGACTAATACCCAGATGATCCCAGCGGCGACGGTAATGGGAATCGATTTCTTAAATCCGCGTCCGATCGATTCCTCGGCGATGGCGAGTGCGTACCCGCAAACAAAAACGACAACGGACAACACGCCTTGCCAGGAACGAGTGAGATCTTTTTGATTCGATTTATCGCGCTTCCCTTCGATGATAACTTTCGGTTTTGATTGTCTCGTCGTAAATGTGTTGTTGCTTCCGTCCGATGATTTCGACGACGCGCTCGAAGTGCCCGAGTTCCACGGATCGTTCCACACTCTTCTGTAAATTTGGTCCGCGTTGATGGGAATGAGCGATCGTTGCACCGGAAACAGTTGGTTTTCGGTTTCAAATAACGCCGTGAGCGCAACTAATCCAGTCAAAAGTGCTAAAATAGAAAACACTGCTCTTCTATTTTTCGGTTCCTCCAACGAGCGAGAGACTCCGGCGAGCCAAAGCGTCGGTGATTTCGCAAACGGCTTGGACGCCTTCGGAGAGTGCTGACGTGAGCTCATGTTTCAAAATCACAGGTCTTCTCCCTCCCTTTCACTCACTTAATGTCCTCTTCTTCTTCTTTTCCTTCTTCTTCTCCTTCTTCTTTATACAAATACACTAACACGCGCTCGATTTCGTTGTTGTTGTTGTTGTTGTTGTTGTTGTTTCTTCTTGTGTGGGACAGAAGATTGTTCTCTAGTATACGTACTTTCCTCCCGATGAATATGTATGTGTGTACGTCTGTATATAAAAAGGGAGAGACGTGTATGCCGCGAGACAAATACGCGACGGAAATAGAACGAGCGCGTAGTCGTGCGCTATGTGTGAGGGTATCTAAAACCACTTGGATCGAGTTGTCCCACAAGATAGACGATGAACTTTTTCTTGTTTTCTCTTCCTCTGAAAAAAGCAGATAGACTTTAAGAGAGAGGACGTCACTGTGTGTCGCGTGGGAGAATTCTTTAGAAAAACCTTTTAGCGCGGACGCGTGAAGCACTCGAGACGAATTGCACGCACAGTGCGTCGAAAGAGAGAAACGTACCGAGACAGACGTTTTAGTCGCGTGCAGAGGGAAAGAAGGCTAAGCGAATACGACCAATATGATGCACTCATTAAATGCAACGAGAGTATTAACAAACTCGTCGTCTCTTGTTTGCCAATCAGAGTCGTCGTCGTCGTCGTCGTCGCGAAGAGGTGCGAATGCGACGTATTTGACGCGCGTGAAAAGAGGCGGGGCCGTAAGAATGCGCGCTAAACGAGGGAATAAGAATAAAAATGGCGGAGCGGGCGGAGGTGGAGGTGGAGTGGGCATCGGACTGTCCGAAGATACCGCTGAACTGTTCGAGGTGACACGAACGAACCCAAACATGAGAACGCTGGAAGAGTGCGCAGACCTCCTGCGAAGAGGAGGCGTTGGAATCATCCCCACGGATACAAAATACTCGTTCGTCGCCGATTTGAATAATAAGGACGCGATTCAGAACCTATACACCATTAAAGGCATCGACTCGAACAAACCGTTATCCATCTTATGCAGAGGGTTTCAAGATATCGACACCTATACGCTCGGGTTTCCGCCGGCGACGCGACCGGGAATGGCGGATCCGTTCAAATTAGCTCGGAAGTGCCTTCCAGGACCGTATACTTTCATTTTACCCGCATCAAAATCGTTACCGAAAATATGTCTCCTGGATACCTCATCGGCCGGGCACACCAGGCTTTCTAAATGCCAACAGCGAAAGACAATCGGATGTAGACTTCCTGACTGCGAAGTCACTCTGGCCTTGCTCGACTTGCTCGATGCGCCGTTGATGTGTTCGACGGTACCTTTTGATGGAGATGTTCAACCTATCGTTATGAGAGACGAATATTCGAGATGCGCCTTCGTATTGGATGCCGGCACGGACGCTGAACAACTCGCTTCGACGGTTATCGATTTGTCTATCGGAGACGTGCCGAAGGTTTTAAGAGTCGGTGCCGGGGATGCATCCGTATGGTCCGAAGACGGCGACGTTCACGTTGAAGTAGATGATCCCGATTTAGCGTGGGGTTTTGCATAATATCCCGGAACTCGCGTGCTACTTTTTGTAATAAACTTTGTAATCTACGGTACAATACTTTTTCGCGTTTCGCATGCACAAGAATGAAGAAAAAAAATGGAGCACACACGCGTAGCCGAATTTCCTTCAAAAGATGCTCCGGCCAGGACATAGCTTAATACTTCGTGCGATAAAAACGCACGTGCACGCGCTCCCACGACTTCTTACTTCTCGTACATCAACTTCTGCATCGTCTGCATCATCACCCGGAACTATTGCACGCAGCAGACGCTCGACGACGACTTTGTCCAAGAAAGTAGTAACGAAAAGGAGAATGGCTTCCGACGTCGGATTTCTAAACCATGCACTTGACGAAGATGGTAGTGAGATGACTAGGAACGAAACAGTGGTGAATCCAAACAGTGAAATTACGTTTCGACCGTCTCGGCGCGCATCGCGGACTGAGAATAAGCGAACGCATCCGTCGTATTTTTGTCCAGCTTGCAACGCCCAATGCAAAGCAACCGTATTTCGGCGTCACACTCAAAAATGTTGTCCGGATATCGAAAGCGCCGTAGGGAAAGAAGCGTGGATGACCGAGGATATGGATTTAATCATGGTAAAAGCACAGAAGCACGCGAACGAAATGCTCGAGGAAATGAAACGCTTGGCTTTCACCGATGGCGCTCGAATGTCGCATGCTGAAGTTGCGCAAACTTTGAACGTCACCGAACTTCGAGTCAAGAACGCGCTCAGGTTACATTCAAAATCCATACCCCTCAATAACGATACGACTCCAGTTGAAGTTATATTTGAAAACGAAGATATTTTAGTCGTCAATAAGCCGCCGTATTTACGAACGCATCCAATCCATCGACACACTGGAACGAGCTTAATCAACAGATGTATTTCGCACCTCGGCGGGAAAGAGTGTTACATCGTGCACCGATTGGATATGGACACTTCTGGTGTCATTCTGTTTGTAAAGAATCCGTTATTAACGAGAGGTTTTGCGGAGCAGTTCATGACACGCGAGGCAAAGAAAACATACCTCGCACTGTGTGTTGGGGTTCTGCCTCTGGGGAAAGAAGAAGTGCAAGCTTTTGAAGTAAACGCGCCGATTTCAAGTTGCAATAAGTGTAAAGAGGGGCGGGCAGTTTCATTTGCAACAGATGACCTTGAGGCCAAAGAGTCGAGGACGACGTTCGATTTCTTTTCTTGGAAAAAAGACGATGAACTAGCGATAGATAGCTTACCCACGGAGCGTGCGCGTGGGGTATCGATTTTGCTCGAGGGCACAGAAAATACGAACGTTGAGAAAAAAAACGAAAGCGGCTCGTGGAATCCCATTTCTGTAGCAGCGCTCGTGTTGGCATCTCCAAAAACAGGTCGCACACATCAGATACGCGTTCATTTAGCACACGCTGGTTTACCAATTCTTGGCGATATGCTCTACGGTCCACACGCGCGGTGGGTCGTTCCACGCTGCGACGCGTGGTCGGACGATTCCACCTCCAAGCCGCGATACAAATGGTCAGCGGATAAACCGAAGGGCAAATGGGCGAAAGATGGCTTAGATTTAGATAGGCAAGCGTTACACGCGTATCGATTAGAAGTTACGCATCCTTTGACGAATGAACGGCTGAGTTTTGAAGCGCCTCTACCCGATGATATGAAGAAAGCGTTAGATGTATTAGGAATAGACTATTAGAGCGAGAGAATATCTCGCAGTTGGTTGAAATAAAATGAGGCCACACAGATTTTTAGGACACAAACACGCAAACGCAATCCTCATTTTATATGCGCGGTGGAGAAACTCTGAGAAGGCGCGAATCCGTGCTCCATTCATTCACGCTCGGAACATTTCATCCTGAGGAACAAACCGTCTTTTTATCCTTCTTCTCACTTTCGTTACCGCTCGAGGAAGTGAGGGAAACTTGCGCATGAGAAAAGGAAGATGAGTTCGCCATCATCTTGTCGCCGCCAGCAACACCGACTTCAACATCAACGTTCGCGCACAAACGAGTACGCATCGGCAACAAATGGTAATACGAATTCACACTCGCGCGATGATATGAAACAACATCCAGTCGCTGAAAAGAGATTCGTTCAGAAACAGAGACGTCTTGGTCAAAACAGCAACGTCTTCGCCTCCGTTACCTCTTCTTCTTCCTCTTCTTCTAAGACGAAAGGTGAAAACAAAAAGCAGAAATCGAGAACGCACGCGAGCGATGGCACGACGAACACAAACAACAAGAAAAGAGCCATTCCGCTGTCTATTTGGGAAAGCCGGAAAGGCTCTAATTTTAAGCTTCAGTATGCGCTCGATGGCAACAAGCTTCGTTTACTGTCGCCGGAGGAGGCACGAGACTTGAGCTCAAACAAGAACGGCGCTTTCTCTTTCGATCCGTTACACTTGGGTAGGAAAAAACGAGCTTTCCTTCGACAAATAGATAACATCCGAGACTCGTTCTTCCCGCAGAAAACTTCCGTGACGTCGGATTATTGGGACTATGCGAAATATCGCTTCACGCAACGAATCGCGAGTTCTTGCATGACGGTTCTAGCGACGCAACAAATGCTTGCGGCTATCGGTCTTGGTGCTTCAAGATCAATACCGGCCGCGGCGGCTTTGAATTGGGTGTTGAAAGATGGATTAGGTAGATTAGGAAAGCTCTCTGTGGCAACTAACTTTGGTAGAAGTTTTGATTCAGATGTAAAGCGTTTGCGATTTTCGTCCTCCTTGGTGTACACAGGCGCTGTGTTTATAGAGACGATAACGCCCTTCTTTCCCAAACATTTCTTGGCCATCGCCACGGTTGCAAACGTTGGCAAGTCGATCGGGATAACAACTGGCAACGTTGTCAGACCGCCGATTCAAAAAACATTCGCATTGGAGGAGAATTTAGGTGAAATAGCAGCGAAAACGTCCGCGCAACAAGTCTTGGCGGATAACATTGGCTTAGCTCTGGGAGTATCAGTCATGAAGTTTCAAACAAAGTTTGTGTCTCTAGCTCTTCAACGCGCGGTTCCGTTGGCGCTATTTCCTATTTTAGCGTCGATTGATTTAGTTTCGATTCATAAACAGCTGAAGTCGGTTCAGCTTCGAACGGTGAATAAAGAGCGCGCTGAAATTATTGCCGAAGCTTTTGTTCGGGAAAAGAAGCTCGCTACTCAACTTCAAGTTGCGGAAAAAGAGCGCTTGTTGTTCCCTGCCCGTCTCGATGCGTCGGCGCTTCCGTTGAGAGTAACAAGTTTAGGGAACGCGTGTTCGACACTAGACGCGCTCGCATCTGCTTTTAAAGATGACGTACACAGACCGTACGTCTTATCTTACGAACCGTATGTGCAAAAGAAAAGAACTGTTCTATCTGGAATATTCATGCGTGATCGGAAACCGTTAAAGTATAAAGGAAGGGCGCTCCTCGCTTTGTCGCACCGCGCAACTTCGAAAGACGTTTTACAGGGTATTTTGCAAGTCGCGCATATTCGCAACTTGCCGTTTCGAAAGGATTTAAACGAGAAAGAAGCGTACGATTGGGCAGTATCAGAATCATCTCGACGCGCGAAAGCAGACGTGAATGCGTTTCATAACCAAATAGTTAGCAACGGGTGGCAAGCGAACTTGATTTTACTTTCGAGTAACGAACGGATGCCTTATTTTCTCGACGAGAAGGAAATTAGGAGCTTGCTCAAGCTCGCACACAAGTAGTCTTTATAAGCGTAGTAAATGTAAATGCCTCTGTCTAATAGTATGATTAATAAACTAGTCGAATTCTACCGCTGGAGCTATGAATGAGAGTACAGCAAAGCCCAACGCCCATCTGACCCGCCAACGCGCGAAGAAATATGCCGCAATATAACGCACGCCCGGTGCGATTAGTCTACGGACAACCTCACGAGAGACTTCGGAGTTCTGGAACAAGGTAACAGGATTCATCAAGCACCACTTCACGGTTGCAAAATGCGTCGCTTGAACTGCCGATATCAAGAAGCACGCGCTCAATATCAATCCTACAAGTGTGAGGCGTTGGAGAAATCCATCACCTTGCACTTCTATTTTTGCTTTTCCTTCTTCGTTTTTGATTGAATTAGGTGTTTTGTTTTCCTCGGTTTTATAACGTTTAACCTTTGGGACACCGCTTCCCGATATCTCGATTGCATCTGTTAAGAAGATATTCCAGAATTTGGCTTTACGTTCCTCGCTCTCGGCTTTGCTTTCATCGTTTTTGTCATCGTTGGGTGACGATGACGGTTGCGTTGCGGTCGAATATATTCGAAATTTTCTGCTTCGTCGGCATTTCTTTATCGATGAAGACAGACATTTATACTGGTTGCCGTGGAACAATGTACGATTTACAGCGGGTATTCCTCGAAGAGACGACGACGGTTTTGAGAGTGAAGTAACTCGACACGTATACATAGGTGTCACAGACAAAAGATTGACTCGCTCACTTGCTGACTCGCACGTGAAAAAGTGAAGTACGTAGGGACTTTTGTGAGAGGAAAATCTGCACAATTTAGGTGTATAAGTGTCGCGGCGTATTGCGTGAGTGGTTTTCGTGTAAGAAATAAATATCGCGATGCTTCGAAATGAACTAAAGTAATGCGCTGCGCGATATGTGCTCCATCATCTCTTGTAAGATAATTTAACGTATTCCTCATGTCAACAACAGACGAAAGTGACGACGATAAATTCGGAATATTAGGGGATCAGACCGATTTTGAAGCGCGGCGAGAGCCGGATTGGCAATGGTCCACAGGCAGGGATGATAATAGCTTAGTTAATAAGAAAGCAAAGAAACGCTTCATCATTCCAGGCGAGAAGAAGCAAATGAAGAAATTGCACATGGCACGTTTGAGAGAGGAGAGAGCGGAGCGAAAAATCTCGAGAAGAAAAGAAAAACAAGGAGCTGTGAACAACAGTGGTGAAGGGGATAATAAGGATAATATGCGGTGGATAGAAAGAGTGCGAAGAGACTTTGAATTACTCGCTCACTTAGAAAGCGAGCCAAGTTTGAGCGATGGTGGTGAGGAAGAATCGTATTTAATCTTCACTGATGTGTCTCGTACTCACGCGAAGCTTTTGAAAGCGCTCGCGCTGAGATACAGACTTGAACAAACGACGAACACGAAAGAGGATACTTTGATTATCAAGAGAACTCGTGATTCTTACATTCCAGAACCAAACAGCAAAGAGCGTGCAGAAATTGATGATATCTGCGCCCCAATTATGAGCAGAGAGGAGTATCTCAATAGTCCCGAGAGAATGGAACGTTTACGTTTACGAAAAATTAGGCACGCCGCCGATAGTACTAATCAAACGAAGAAAGAGAGCAAAAAATCCATGTTTCGCAGAAAGAAAGATGAGAAGCTCCCCTCATTTTCGATTTCAGTTGATTTTGTGCCGAGTACTGGAACGGATGTAGATACCAATACCACACGTTCGAAAAAGCTCGTCGACGCAGTCGAAATTGAACAAAGCTCTGCTCGATTCGCAAAATTCGCAAACGACATTTCTAGGAAAATGATGGAAAAGATGGGTTTCAGCGGAAGAGGCCTGGGTCCGAAAGAAGATGGGATTAAGACGCCCATTGATGTCACGCAACGGAAGAAGAATCTCGGACTCGGCGCATAGTCTCGAAAGTGATAATTTTGTTGAGCATTTTTTATTACAATTTTTACGATGATGTTGAACGGTGACGATGATGATAATTCTGCTAAGTTGTTGCTTTGATTGCTTTCTTGTTTGCTACTTTATACTATTCTGCTACCCTTTTCCTTTCATTGTCTGGATGATCTTCTTTACACCGAGAACGATTCGCCGCATCCGCACGAGGCTTTCGCGTTTGGATTCTCAAACGTAAACTCGGAGCGAAGATTATCGCTGACGAAATCCATTTTTGTTCCTATAATTGACATCAAAGCGTTCGGCTCTATGATCACTTTCACTCCGTGTTGATCAACGACTTCGTCAAATTTACCTCTATCTTTCTCGTCTGCGTAGTTCATCGTGTACGTCATGCCGTTGCACCCTCGCGTGCGAATGCCAATTTTAAGGTATTCGGCACCCTTGTTCCCGAGCAATTCGTGTATTCGCTTCGCCGCCGCTTCCGTGAGCTCCATGACCTGTTTTGTTGACTTAATCGTCGATTGTCTCGCGGTAGACGATGAAGAGGACGCGGCGGCGTGTGTCATAGCACGCCTAAGCATTCGTGTCGTAAACATGGAGAGGATGCTTTCTCGTAAGGACACGTGTTCTCTTTCTTTCTTTTCTGCAAAGGTCGTCGTCGTCGTCGTCGTCAAAATTCCCTCTTCTTGTTGTTTTACTCGCTATTAGTAGTCAGATTACGACGCGCAAAGAGTGGTACGCACGATGATCTCGTGCGCGCGATGAAGATGATGAATGCGTGGTATACGTCTGAGTACGACTTCTTACTTCTTCTTATTATTATTATTATTATGAAGATTTTTATCTCTTCCAATTCTTGTTGTTGAAGTTGCCTCGCCCCCCCCCTCAAAAATGCAAAAATGTGCTCATCAGACATCACAAACTTTGGACGACTTTCTCGTGTGAGAAAAACACACATCAAAACAAAACAACTTTCTCCGCGCTCGCTCGATAAACTTCTCCAATCCTTCTTTAAATTTAACATCGAAATGAAGGAGAGGAAAAGAAAACGTAAACGATACGAGTCATCTGAATCCTCGGACTTGTTGAACTCCTCCTCCTCCTCCTTCTCCTCGTCGTCGTCGTCGTCGTCTTCTTCTCTGTCTTTTTCTTCTTCTTCTTCTTCTTCGTCATCATCGAAGAGACGGAAAAAGAGTAGCGACAAGAAAAGTCGACGTCGTAAAGAAAAGAGAAAGAGCAAAGAGAAGAAGAAGAAGAAGAAAGAGAAGAAATGCGACGCGGATTCAAAAAGACAACGACGAAAGCGACGAGAAGAAGAAGGAGCAGAAGTCGTCGAATTAGATTCGAAGAAGAAGAAGAGGAAATGTGAAACTTTGGACAAAAAAGAAATAACAGAAATAACGACAGGCGCACCACCGTCGGCACCGAGAGATGAAGATATAAGCGACAAAAACAATCCCCAGCACGAGGGCAAAGACGAGGTGAAGAGAAGCGATGCTCCTGCTCCGGTAGATGCGACTCCACCGGTCCCTGGATTTGGAGCCGCTATGACGCTCGAACAATATCGCGAGCTCGCGAAACAAAAGACGTATTTACAAGGCACGGTACACGCGAAAGATAAAGCAGAAGCGGACGCAGAAAATAAAGATAAACAAGAGAAATTATCCCGAGGATGGTGGCCGTGCCAGAGCTACAAGTGCGACGGTCACATGAATCCAAAAATGATGGATAAATGCAATCAATGCGGCGCCATGCGAACTCTTTCAAAATCAGGAGGTACTTTCAAACATCGAGCGTCGGACGCGCAAATAGCCTTCAACGCGAATAGAAGATAGAATAGCATTAATATTAGTACAAGTTTAGTAACTCAAGCGCTTTCTGCTCCGCGTCGTTAGATAGGTTCACGTATGATTTACCCTCCGAAGACTCGAAAAACATCGTCGCGTCTTCGACTCGAACACCTCGACCTTCTTCTCCGTCGGAAACTTGCGTATGTTTACTCCGAAGTTGACGAATTTCCGTGTTCACTTTTCGATCTAATTTTTTGATTGAAGGAGGTGGTTGCGGCGATACCGACGACGAATGCGGCTCCCTTTCTTCTTCTGCTACTTCTACTACTTCTACTACGTCTACGATGTGCTCTACGTCTACTAATCTTTCGTTTCTTCTATGCTCTTGCTTGACGTCTATCGCGCGTCCACTCGCGATTCTTCTCCTGCCGCCGAGAACCTCGATGGCATCGTCTAGAGTCAAGTTTTTCCACCTCGTGTTCGAAAGACCAGGTCCGGCCCGCGCGAGGTTCACGACGTGTGCTCGCATGATTTTTTCGATTCCCTCGTTTCTATTGCTAAAGTTGCTGTCGCTGTCGCAATTATCATTTCCCCATGGGCGAAAATAGATGCCTATTCGTGTCCAACCGCGATTGAAAGCGTAACGAATGCAACTTCTACGCAACCGCTCGAG
>Ga0255765_1004783_pt1 | contig 13255 bp, 9 predicted proteins | sample 041ome_8_FD_179965 | JGI IMG/M metagenome (GOLD analysis project Ga0255765, IMG submission 179965) | Coastal salt marsh microbial communities from the Groves Creek Marsh, Skidaway Island, Georgia - 041407BS metaG (version 2) | ecosystem: Environmental > Aquatic > Marine > Intertidal zone > Salt...
CAATTTCACCACCAGTAGCTCTCCTCAGCGGAGATCTTCGCAAGGTTTCGTCGTGGCAAATCGGCAATCCGTACTCGTCTCGATCTTTATCTTGCCAAGACTCTTCTTTCTCTTTCGTTTTGCCCTCATCTTTTTCGAGTGCGTGCTCCGCCGAGACAAAATTGAACGACAAGAAGAAGAACGAGAAGAATAACACAACGATGAGCGTCGAAAGCTTCATCGTGATCGCTCTTCTGCGGGTGCTTGTTTAGAGTATCTATTTGTCCGTCCCGTTCTTTCGCACTTTGATTGCGTTGAGAGGAGGAGCAATCGCACGAACAGAAAAGAAGAACGTTTTTTAAAAGGGTGACGTTTAACCTTGTTTGTTGAAATCGTTCACAAAATTGTCTTCTCTGCTTTTTCGTCGATAACGGGAGAAGAAGTATACAGAACACCGTGTTGAGAAGGAGATCGAACGATTGAAGGAAAGATAGAGTGAGAAAAGAGAGTGTTTCAACGCGTGCGTTTAGTAGGCTCTCTTGATCAAATCAAATAATTATGGCGGAGTCACACAGCCGAAAAAAAATATATTATGTAACCTGCCGGAGGATTTTCAGGCAAGGGTCGGGTCCTGCCTGCTGGCTCTGATGAAGCGTTCGCGTGTAATTCATTTTTCATTTTTTCGAAAACGCGAGAAGGATGAGGGAGAGAAATCGGAAAGACGCGTCAATATTGTTAGTATGAATTTATACGCAACGAACCAAACACGCTGCCACCGTCGTCGTCGTCGTCGTCGTCGTCGTCTTCGCCGCGGCCGCCGCCGCCTTATTATACCTTTGTTTTCTTTTTACATCGTATTCTTTCTTCTGGGTCGTTGTGCCGTGCCATTTTCAGATGCACAAAGAACGATTCAAAACGACGACGTTATGTCGACAGCGCGCGAGAAGAGGAAACGAGATTCTATTCGGCGAGAAACTGTTCTCGGAGACAAAGAATTAGACGGCAGTTTGAATCAAGGCGCCAGAACAATCGAAGAGAGACGTGTGAGTGGTGGGATTGGATTTCGAGTTTTTTTTGCGTCAGGAGATACTTTCACACAGAAAAAGGAGATGAAAGATAGGAAGAGCGATTTTGCTGGAGTTCGTGCCGATTCAGAAACAACGAACAGAAACCGAACAAGAAAATGGTCGCGTTTGTTGAGTGTCGGCGACGACGTCGTCGACGACTCCCCGTCGTTCTTTTCGAAAAAAAATGAAGAACGCAAGAAACAAAGATACGCGCGATTAAAGCAAAAGAACAGCTTCAGATGGACGAACGCGGAAATTCAAGACGACGAAGCGAGAGAGTTTATCGTTGTCTATAATGGCACGCACGGACGCAGGTCGATTGAAGTAGCGCTGAAAGAAGCGGCGAGATCAACGTGTAAAGGCGAAGAGGATTCGTACGTCTTAAAACGCATGCCTCCTAATTCATTTTCCGTACTTGGAACCCCGTGCGCGGCGTCTCATCTCACCTCGTCGTTAAGCGACGATCGAATCGTGGGCGTAGTTTTAATTACGCCATCGTTGAAGATACGGAAAACTGCGGCACACTTAGCAAAACTAGCAGAAAATATGAAGCGGCTTTCCCAAAATAGACGACGCACAATGAAGGCATACACTCGAAGTGAAGAGAATAAGATATTAAGCGAGTTTGAAACAAATCGAAAAGGACATCTTGCTCTCTACGTCACTTTAGTTTCTGGAGATGCATTTTTTTCAGAAGAAGAAGAGGAGGAGGAGGAGGAGGAGGAGGAGGAAAAAGACGCATTAGCTTTCTCGACAGCCGCGAAATATAAATTTAGCCGCGATTTGGGAGTTTCTCCCGCTCTCGTTAAAGTCACCTCGAAAAACTCGCTGAAGATGCATGTGAGCGATTTCATCGCTACGGGTGATATCGTTCGTTATTTGTCGCAGCAAGCGGCCGTTTCAAGCGTCTCGGTTCAGAAACGTCCGGTACTACACAACGTATACGCGAGAGTTGTTGTGCAGCATGGGATTTTTGATTTGACGACGAGCTCTTCGGACTCGGCTTCGTTGATGGCGTCACCGCTTTGGAACGCTGGTATTAGGGGTGAAAATCAGGTGGTAGGCGTGGGAGATACGGGTGTATCGATTGGTAGTTGCTACATCAGTGAGCAAGAAAAGTTAGCGATGTACCGCTCTTCCCTTGGTGATTCCGTGGATGGTGACGGACACGGATCGCACGTCGTTGGTACCATTGCCGGAGAATCAAACATAACGGGATTCATTGACGATGGTATGGCGCCACGAGCACGGATTGCTTTCACGGATATCGAAAACTCCGCGCTCGGGTATTTGACACTCGGAGATAGTATGGGAGACGATTACTACGCGTACGCGTACGATGTGAACGCTCGAATACACTCAGACTCGTGGGGAGCTAGCGAGCAATACGGAACCTACAGCACTTGGGAACAAGAGATGGACTCCTTCATATACGAGAAAAATGATTTCTTACCGCTTCAAGCCGCAGGAAATGATGGTCTGTATTTTTATGAAGGATTTGGTGTCGGTTCTCCGGCGGGCGCGAAGAACATTTTGTCTGTCGGAGCTTCGCTTTCTCCCAGACACTTGTTCTATGAAAATATAGAGTATTATCATAATTACTACGCCCAAGGTGTGATTGTGACCGTCGATGATAAAAATTACGAACACTATCGCGGTGCGGGCGTTTTGTGGCGCTATGGTATAAATCAGGTTTCTGATTCGCGCTTCACGAGCGTCCAATCGGTACCAGTCGCCGAAGCAACGTTTACGTATCCGCCGCATCCGCCGTCGCCACCACCATCGCCACCACCGCCACCGTCGCCTTCCGATCCCTCACCACCACCGTCGCCCCCTCCGTTGCCACCACCCTATGCAGGAACTCCGTCATCTCCGCCGTCACCTCCACCGCCAACGCCACCACCTCTGTATTCTTACGACCCGCCGTGTCGAGATTATCTGGACGTAGCATCTGCAGCGACTCTAGCTGGAAAAATTGCTTTGATAGCGATGGAAAATAACATAATCACGTGTAACTCGGCGTATAAAGCGAAGCAGGCCCAAGACGTGGGAGCCATCGCCGTGATTCTATATTTTGTTGAAAATTATCCGTATCTCTTTCCTACGGACAAGAGTTGGTACAATTTACCGCGAGGATCTATAACAGATTTAACGATTCCAGTAGTATTTACAAGCTTTAAAGATGCTTATTTCCTATCCACGATTTCTGGGAGCGTAAGTTTCACCGCGTTTACGTACGATGGCGACGCACCGGAAGAGCACATGGCGTACTTTTCATCACCCGGCCCAACGTATCCGGATTATCGCATCAAGCCAGATGTATCTGCACCTGGTACCTTTATTCGAAGCGCGTCAAAGGTTACCGAGTGCGATTCGAGCGATGATTCAAGTTCTACGACGATTTTATCTGGGACATCGATGGCAACGCCGGTAGTTGCTGGATCGGTCGCTTTAGTTCGTCAATATCTACAAGACGGCTTTACAAACGGAGGAGTTGTTGCAAACACAACTATATCTAATCCTTCGGCGGCATTACTTCGAGCGGTTATTATCAACGGAGCGCAAAGTATGAGAGGTATGGATATAGAGTCTGGATTTCCTTTGGAACAAGCTCCATCGTTCAAGCAAGGCTGGGGACGTGTTGATTTAATCAAGAGTCTGAGAGTAGAAGGAAATGACGACTCGCCGCCAACTTTTTACGCGCGCGAGAGTGTGCTGACAGACAATGATGAAACCGTCGTTCCGTCCTACGAGGGCGCGTGCGTTGAAGTGACAAACTCTGCTCTTCAAGAAGATATATGGGCTCTTACTTTCACGCTCGCGTGGTCTGACCCTAGCGACGACGTAACAACAGGATCGATTTTAAACAACGATTTGGATTTGCAGCTCTATAAGTGGAACTACGATACCGGAACGAGTCAATTCGTAGCGCCGCTCATCGGTAACGATCGAACAAACAACGTGGAGAAAATCGTTTGGAGTAATCCAGAAGTTGGGGAAAGATACTTTGTTCGAGTATCGCGATACGGAGAGCTTCTAACAAAAGGAGTTCAAAAGTATGCACTCGTTGGTACTGGAGACTTTTCTATTATTTCTGCATCCGAAGACGAGCTCGAGCAATGTTTGACACCTTCTCCTCCAAGCCCACCGCCGCCAACACCGCCACCTTCTCCCCCTCCGTCTCCACCGCCTCCGAATCCTCCTCCTTCTCCGCCACCAAGACCACCGCCGAATCCGCCCGCGTTACCTCCGCCAAATCCACCTCCTTCGCCACCTCCTTCGCTACCGCCGAATCCGCCCCCGTCGCCTCCGCCGAGTCCACCATCGCCTCCTCCTTCTCCGCCGCCGTCGCCTCCTCCAAGCTCCCCACCTTCTCCTCCTCCGTCGCCTCCGCCTGCGCCACCGCCAAGACCTCCGCCTTCTCCTCCGCCTTCTCCTCCACCGTTACCTCCACCATTGCCTCCTCCTAGCCCACCACCATTGCCACCTCCTTCTCCGCCTCCTAGCCCCTCTCCTTCTCCTCCGCCGTTACCTCCCCCATCCCCTCCACCGTCTCCTCCTCCGTCACCACCACCATCACCTCCCCCAAGTCCTCCACCGTCTCCTCCTCCTTCCCCTCCACCGTCACCACCACCGTCACCACCACCCGTTCCTCCGCCCTCTCCGCCGCCGCCGTCGCCGCCACCGTCGCCTCCAGCCGCGCCGTGTTCAGATCCAAGTACGCCGGCGTGTCCGCCGCCACCGCCGAATCCATCACCACCACCTTTTCCGCCTCCATTGCCACCGCTTCCATCGCCCCCTCCGAAACCGCCGCCTAGACCTCCTCCTCCTTCACCTCCACCGCCGAGTCCGCCACCTTTGCCCCCGCCGTCGCCTCCTCCTTCTCCTCCGCCTGCACCTTCGCCGAGCCCGCCGCCGAGCCCGCCACCGAGTCCTTCCCCCTCGCCTCCTCCTTCGCCTTTTCCATCACCACCTCCCAATCCACCACCTCCAAGTCCACCACCGCCTTCGCCGCCTCCTTCGCCACCGCCGAATCCACCTCCGTTTCCTCCTCCCTCCCCGCCTCCTTCGCCGCCACCTCCTTCGCCGCCGCCGTCTCCTCCTCCTTCACCTCCACCTTCCCCTCCTCCACCTTCGCCACCGCTCCCTTCACCGCCGCCGTTGCCACCTCCTATACCTCCTCCATCGCCACTTCCACCTTCACCACCGCCCCCTTTGCCATCTCCACCAAGTCCTCCCCCTTTCTCGCCTCCCACGCCACCTCCAAAACCTTCTCCACCTTCTCCACCGCCTTCTCCGCCGCCGTTACTACCACCGATTCCACCCCCGTTACCGCCACCGAGTCCCCCTCCACCGCCGCCCATCGCCCAGTGGCCGCCGAGCCCGCCGCCTCCTTTTCCGCCGCCCCCACCTGAACCGATTACGTCCAGAGCCATATTTCCGGGATACCTCCAATATTGCTCCGTATTTCTCGACTACGACAACGACGAGATGTTGAAAGACACCGAAAACGACGACTTCGAACCATCAGACATAACAGATTCTCTCGGCGGCTTTACGTTGAACATAATCGCTCGCGACTCAGCTAAGCTACCCAAAGTAATCATAAAAACAGATTCCAATGAAGGTTGCGTAGATTCCTTCACGAATGCAAAACCTGGCATGCTCACGCTTCGGGCTCCTATGGATGCGAGTGTTATCACTCCATTGACAACAGTAGCGATCGAAATTGCGAGTGTTTATTTGATCACGGTCGAAAGAGCCGCAGAGCTCATTTTGGAATCCATAGGTTTAGCCGAGGAAAGTATCGACTCGGATTTAATATTCAAAATCGATCCCTTTCAAAAGCTCGTCATCGATGGCGACGATTCAATAGCAACGGTTGCGTACGCCTCGGTTAACGTGGCAAATGCTATTTCTATGATTTCTTCTTTATTGTATGGCGCCGGGACCTCGAGCAAAGCAGAAGCAGAAGCGGCGACTCTTTTGGCGTTTGCAAAACGTATCGGTGACACGAACCTCGTGTTACGGAAAAAGAGAAGAATACTTTTAAAAAAGTATACGAAGAGATTGAACGTGAGTGCTTCGTCCGATATTAGCTCGATCATATCTTCGGCCGTATCCGTCGTTTCCCGGACGAGTCCGGATGTTCGCGTGGATACTGCTGCGAAGAATGCTGTCGCCCAAGCGTCTGCATCAGCCTCGTCGTATTTGCTCTCCACGAATACAACTTCAGAATCTTACAGCGGCGAAGCTATTTCAAAAATTTGCGCGGCGGCAGTCAAAGTTTTGCAAGATCCAGAGCTTTTGGAAGCCATCTTCGATTTAGGCAGAGATGCCGAAACGATGGAGGAGTCGACTTTGATACGGGATTTGCAGAGTAGCGCGACAATGTCGGCGAAGTACGAAACGGCAAAAGCGAGCGTATCGGTCGTCATTCCGCAATATCCATCGCCTCCGTCTCCTCCCCCTCATCCCCCCCCTCCTTTGACGATTCCGATGACCCTTACAAGCAGCGACGCCGCTGCTCCGTCGTTTCCAAAATGGACGATATGGTGGCTCTCGTGCTTAACTCTTACCATCGCTCTCGCAGCGTCGTAGTGATTTGCGTTGTTTTAGTTTTTTTGTTAAAAAAGAAAGAGAGTTGAAAGAACACTCCAACATCACAAATCAAAAATGAATTATTTACGCGCGACGCGTTTCCCTGTCATGCCTCTGTGGTTTTTTTTAAGCGCTTCCTCGAGAGAGAGTTATAGATAGGTGTAGAAGCGCAGGCGTTTAGTGCAAAACTTTTATATAGATCTGTTGTGTAATTATCTAAAGTTTCCATGCCGAAGACGAGTGCTTCTGGTTCAAACGCTATTAAAAACTCTCTCTTTTTCTCTCTCTCTCTCTCTTTCTACGCACTCGCGCAACGACTTTTGACGATGCATAATCGGTAACGGATGACCTTCCGTGTTGAACACGAAACACTCCAAAGGTACTACTATGTCGTCGCTGAAAAGCAGAAAGAGATACTTTAACGTTTCCGAGAGGAAGAAGCTCTCTTGTTTCCCTTTCTTCCTCCCCGGTGGATTTTCCAAGACGCTGGCGAGACTGGCGTACCCCCCGGTATCTACTCGAGAGTAACGTTCCCAGTTTTGCCACATTCTCCATCCTTGACGACGGAAAGATTCGTCTTTCGTGACTCTGTGAAGTACAAACAAAGATTCAACAGTTTCTGGCCGAAGAATTGAGTGCGCGTCATTCGCGCTGACGCATAAATCTCCGCCGAAACACTTCACGACGTTATTACCGTCTTGGTCAAACTTTGCAATTTCAGGGTGTAACCCGAGCGGCATTCTCTCGTACATGGCCACGCACGTTCGCATGAGCTCTTTAGCGAGGGCTAAGTGTGAAGATTCGTTTTTATCGAGACGCAATAAATCCACTTTTGCGCGGAATTCTTCCTTCTCTTCTTCGCTCGCCGCGCTCGAGCCAAATTCCTTTCCGACGCCGTGCAAATGTCCGAGCGCCAAAATTCCTGGTAAAAAACACACCAAATGATCCATTTTCTTTTCAAATCTCGAGCCGCGAGAGGACGGATATGCCATCTCGCCGACATATATCAAACCACTGGTATTTTGTAAGTGATTCTGCGTTCTTTGAACGAGGCGTAAAAATATTCCGTCCATCGCTCGGACGTACTCTTTTTCCCCTCCTTTTGGTTTCCCGCGGTGGATCCAGCTTTTCAACAAGTACTCGTAGTAAGAATCCCCATTCGCTCCGAGCTTCACCATGCCGTGCGCATTTAAGTGTTCCACTCCAATTTTATCAGGAAGCAACCCGTAATCAGCGCCTGAAGCTAATTTATGGACCGCCTCGTTCGCTCTTCTCACGTAATCGCCGTACTTCGTAAATCCTCTTTTTCTTTTCTCCGTCTCGTCTAAAACTACTTCCGTCAGGGTTGCTTCTAAACACTCCCACTCTAAAGTTAACGTCGTCGCTTGAGCGAGACCGTTCGTACCTTTTTCGTCGTCGTGCGATTTACCCGTGCTAAAATCAACATCAGTTCTGGGAATACCCGTCGGGGTGTTGAAAGCAACTTTCAACTTATCCGCGAGCTCTCGAGCTTTTTCCAGAAAATAGAAATTCGTAGTAAAATCGTCTCCTTTATTATCCGTCGTCGTGGTCGCTTCTATTTTGCTACTTTTTTGTTCTAAATGGTGCGCCGCTAGAAACCCGCCCATTATCCGAATGGTCGATTCAAAAACAGAACTTCTACCGGCGGAAGTAAAGATCGGTTTACCTGATTTTACAAATTCTTTTACAAATTCAAACTCTTCGTCCAAGCCTACGAGAGCGAAAGTATCAACCGCGTCGATGGCAGTCAGCGCCACGTGAAACCACTCCAACCCATGGCCGGATAGCGGATCAAGCTCATCTGCTGGAAATACTTTCATGTATCCGTCGTATGCCCATTTTAGTGTCGTTGCAATCGCCGAACGCTTCTCTGAGAGCGAGACAAAATTGTACGCGTCGTTGACGTCGACGTCACCATTTTTTCGCTCGCTCAGTTCAACCATTCGTTGCGGCGATAACAGAGTGATCCTCTCCGTCGGCAAAAGTGAAAATTTTTCCTTTTTCTCATGCGCTGGTTCGATGCGTTCTTGTTTCGTTTCTCCGTCTTCTTTACTCACCCCTTTTTGTTCTTGTTCTTCTTGTTCTTCTTGTTCTTCTTGTTCTTCCTCCTCCTCTTCTACTCTCTCGTCGTCGGCGGCGACGCTATTGTTTTTTTCTCTAGGAAAAATCGCGGAAGAAGAAGAGGAAGAAAAAGACGAGAAATGCGAAGACGCCGACATCGATGCCGACGAAGCGGCCGACGACGTCGCAGTGAGAGATAAAATTCTCGTCGTTTTATACACGTTACCGAGGAAAGCAACCGCGGTAAAGACGAATGCAAAGATCAAAACGTCCCTTTTCCTCCGTCTCCTCTTTTTCTGCAAGAGCTGCCCCGCGTTGTTCTTAAGAAAGCGCTGCATTTTCCCGCCTAAATATTTATTTTCCTCGTCGTCCTCCTCCTCCTTCTCGTCGTCATCGTCGCGATAGTAGTCGCGATAGTAGTCGCGATAGTAGTCGTAGTCTGTTGCGAGCACGTTGGTTTTCTCCGTATTTTGTCTAATCAAATTTTTATGCTGAAACTGGTTAATAAAATCTTGTTGGTATTGATGGTGTTGTTGTTGTTGTTGTTGGTCTTGTTGATATTGTTGGTATTGATGGTGTTGGTACTGCCGTCGCCTGCTCAGCAAGGAAAAAGAGGAGGAAGAGCGCAACAGAGATTTGCGATGCCCGGCTCCGCGTTCGACGACTTCAGCGTTCTCTTCTGAGAGAAACGCCAGCGTGTTCAAATCTAGATTCGAAAAGTTTCCAGTTCCTCCTCTCTCTGTGTCTTCTTCTTCCTCTTCTTCCTCCTCCTCCTCGTTCTCCTCCTCCTCGTTCAGGTCCTTTTTTTTTCCTCCTCCTCCTCCTCCTCCTCCTCCTCTCGTTCTTCTTCCGTTGTCTTCTCGGTAGTCGTATCGCATGCGGACGACGGTGCGCGCGCGCGCGGACGATGGTGAGAGAGATTTAGAGAGAGAATTAGAGAGAGAGAGAGAGAGAGAGAGAGAGAGAAAAAAACTGAACAAGTCTCGAAGAAAAAGAACAAGTCTCGAAGAAGAAGAACAAGTCTCGAAGAAGAACAAGACATTATACATATACATATACACACACACACACACACACACACACACAAATAATTAGGTGACGATGACTTCTCCGTCAGTGCTCCGCGTTTGGCGACATCTTTTTGGGAGCATCACGGGGAGGAGGAGGAGTCTTAGCAGCAGCAGCGGCGGCGGTGGTAGTTTTTCGAGATGCGAGAGCGGCAGATTTACGAGAATTACGGGAGAGAAGAAAGGAGGAGAACGCTCCGTCGCGACGACAGCGACGACGACGACGACGACGACGACAGCAAAGAGTGAGGAGGGAGTGAGCGATGCTTCCGATGCATCGTCGGTGACTGCGCGGCACCCGACGTCGACGTCGTCGTCGTCGTCGTCGTCGTTCTTGCCACCTCCACCGATAGCACCAACAACGCGAGTGAGCGAAACTCGAGTGTATTATCCAGGCCAAACGTACGATCCGAGCGAACTCGAGGGTTCATTCGCATCCGTGGCACCGTCAGCGAGTCAAAAAACCCGAAGAGTGTTGAAGAAAGGGAAAGATCTAGACGCGTTTGTCGCGCGAGCCATTGACTGGAAAGACGCGAAGATGTTATCGACGCGATTCGTTTCGGAAACTGGGAAAATCGTGCCCCGAAGACAGACAGGTTTGGGCGCAAAAACGCACAGATTGGTAGTAAAGAATATAAAAATTGCTAGAATCATGGGCGTATTGCCATTTACGGATCGATTACCCCAATTTGCGAGAAGGAGAAAGAATCCTTACTCTTAAAGGGAGAGAGAAGGAGAAGCTCTAAAAGAAAATGCAAAAACGAAATACAAAAACAAATGAAAAAAGCAAAGTAGAGATTTTTCGTTTCAATGTTTTCTCTTTATCTCTCTTTTCTCTACTTTCGCTTTTTGATCGTCGAGAGCGCGATCAACTCGGCTTCGGCGTTCCTCGTTTCCTCTATTTGTTTCTCCCTGTGACGGCGATTTGATGACTTCGAACCGTGTTGAGAAAACAACTTTTGGAATTTGAGCGCTTGCTGGATTTTCAAGCTTTTCGATTTGGAACGCAGAAGCACTCGAGTTGCATCAAATACTGATTTTGGAGGAGCACTTCTGTACCGCTTGACCTTTTCGATGGCCTCCTTCCATTTCTTCTCATACTCTTTTTCTGCTTCTCTTCGCTTCGCTTGAAGTTCTCTCACCTTGGCCTTTACTTTTTGTTTATCAAACGTTTCCTTCGTCACGTCCTCCAACGCAATTTCAATATCCTCGGCGAGTTCTTTGATTCGCTTCCAACGAACGGCGGAATTTTCCGAACGCTGCACTAGTGATTTTTGATGACGCAAGTGAATTTCCATGTCATCCCTGACTTCATCCACGCACTTTTGAAGCTTGCGGTACATGTCTAACTTCATCCTTCGGATTTTTTCTCTCTTCTGATTCAACTCTTCGTGAGTGTCTTCAAATTTGGGTTTGTTTTGCAAAAGAGTTGCGACCAATGAAGCAGGTTGATATTTCAGCCCTCCGACGTAGAATGGGTCCTTCTTCATGAACTTCTTCGCCACGTGCGTGACAATCTCGAGATTACCTTCGTAATCGTCTTCCTTAATGTCATCATTTCTGTCCAACATCTCGAGGTAATCTTCTTCATTGCTTGGATGTTGCTTCTCGTGTAATTTGACCCCTGCTTTGAGCAAATCGTGGACGTCTTCAAACCTTGGCCACTCTTTACGAACTGTGGCCATTTTATACTCTGCTAATTTACGTAAATCATTCGGTAGCGTATCTCCAGTAGCTTCAATGTCGTGCAAAATTTCCTTCTCTTCTCCAAAGGCATCACCTAGAATGGCGACAAAAAATTCAAAGAGAATCCATTGAAACATCACCGGGATGAGTCCGCAATAGAAAACTCGGAAGAACAAATCAAATTCATTTCCGACCAATCCCTCCGGCACAAATTCCGTGAATGATGTCGCTCCAATCAAGAGCAAAAACAAAAGTTCAAAAGCGCTCGGCACCGATGACACGCACTCGATGGAGTGACCAAACATCGTATTACCTAAAACTGCCGCCATTGCCATGAAGATGATGTACACAACTAAGAAATGAAGGATATCGACGGTTGATCTTTCGAAAGTCTTGGTGATAATCGCCAGGCGAGGTTGAAACTTCAAGAGCAACAGAAAACGCACGAAGAGCATCAAAAGATTAATGCCAGTGATGAGATTATAGGTAATTTGAAGATTACTCATCGTGTTGATTTCTTCATACATTAGCGACAGATCTTCGTATCCACGCGTATCCTCAGCCAGTTCCCAATTATATTTCGGTCTCGAAGGTAATTTATAACTGGTTCCATTAATGAAGACGCCTCCTTCTATGTCGTTCCCAGTCTGGTTCTTGAAAGGCATCATAAAATGTGCTTTTGGTTCCGTCACAATCTGGTACACATCGTATCGTTTCGACGGCGAGAATCTGTAGGCATAAAGAGCTTGGAATACCCACCATATAATGAACGCTGCCAACTGACAGCACAGATTAATGACTTCAAGAATGTTGGAGTGAATTTTAACGACGTTTTTCTCAAGCTTTTTCAACACCTTAAAATCCGACGAACGAGTTGCAATTATAGAATCTGTGATTAAAGCGTAGGTTGAATAAATCACCCAACACAAGACAATCACTTCCATGGCGAGAAGTAAGGACCCCGAGAATTCATCGTAAATCCCAACAGCGAGAGCTTGAGTATCGCTCGTAATTTCTACGCTTCCACCTTTCGAGTATTCGAAATGCACTCTAGTGTTTGTGAATCTTACAGTCACTGGATTATACGCCGCAATATTCACGATGATTGATTTCGTCATAGAGTCGATGAAATTGCCCTCTCGCATGTACGAAATCATACGATTGGCATGCTTTTTACTCATCATGATGTCAATGTATACAGCAAATCCACTCTTGCCTTTTTTCAAATCACTAGATCGCACGCGAAACCCAGCAGGCACGCCTGAAACGGGAAGCTCTGAGACATTGTAATATTTCTCAATATTCTTCTCCAAATCCACGCCTCCAAAGAGGCTGGACGACCTAGAGAAGATGGGGTCAACTCCAAATGGATCCACGCTCGGTCGATTGAAGTCTCTACAAGACGCTGCCAATGTCGGGAATCTTTTGGAGCACTGGAAACCAGATGCTCGTTCGCTTCGGTACTGCGTGATCAAAACACCACCGATTAGAGTATTTTTGCCGCGAATTTTCCTCTCTGGAACGTAAGTTATCTCCTTCTTCACTACATTCTTGACTTTATACTTCACATTGTAACCAAAATATAGATTTTCGGAGCCATCGCCTGTCGCGCTCTCTTCTTCCACGACAACGTTAGCAACGTCTGTTCCGGAGTACTTCAAATCTCTCAAGAGCCGACGGCCTTTCGATTTCTGTTCTTTGGCGCTCGCGCAACCGCCGTATGTGTAAATGTCTTCTGCCGTGCATCCCAGAGGCACGGGAGGCGGAGACGGC
>Ga0255765_1004787_pt1 | contig 13246 bp, 27 predicted proteins | sample 041ome_8_FD_179965 | JGI IMG/M metagenome (GOLD analysis project Ga0255765, IMG submission 179965) | Coastal salt marsh microbial communities from the Groves Creek Marsh, Skidaway Island, Georgia - 041407BS metaG (version 2) | ecosystem: Environmental > Aquatic > Marine > Intertidal zone > Salt...
GGTGGGTACTCCAGATATAACGCCCGTTTGAACGTGGTGGGTAGGGCGAAAGTAATTTTTGGTTTTGGATTCATGTAGGGTTAACGCCCCACCGAGCATGATTCGCTCGTAATGTCAAGGGTCCCAAGCGAAAGTTTACCGAATGTTACAAATATCTGTAAAACTGTAACAAAACGTGAGCTAACAAAAGAAAAACTTGACAGAGGATAGGCGATTCGCCCACTTCCCGCTAGTGATTCTTGTGGTAACATTATACCCCATTGGCTAACTGAACGCCCGTTCAATTAATGCTATCCCATTGGCACAACGACAAAAAGGCCAGCACTAAGGCCAGCCTAATTGTGTCTTAATTGTGTCCGAAATAAGGCGTTAGAATGTCACCGGCTCTATCTCAAATTGATAGCGCGAATCGTGCCGCCGCTCTAATACCGCTAGTTTATTCAATGCCTCTGATTTACTAGCCATTGCGTGATACCATTGGCGATTGCCGCAAGCGATAACATAGACTCGCCATTCCATCATATATACCCCGCCAACAGTAGGGCGCTTGCAACCGTTCGAGTCTCGCAGCACTCGCACCAGCCCCTTGCGTTATCCGGCTCAATATCTGTTGTATAGTCGCAATCCTCATTCATACAAATTGCAGGGGCTGCTAACAGTCCAACAGACTCCAGCATATCCAAGGGGCTTTGATATCCCCAGTCGGCTGCTAACGTGTTTAGCTTATCTTGGACCTTATCCATTACAGTGACTCCTCATTTAGATAGGTGAAACATTCATCGCCTATGTGGCGAAAGGTAACGTGCTGGTCAGCACAAGCGCCACACACACAAGCGCCGCATTCAGTGTTAGCCCCTTCGAGTCGTATGTCATATAGGGCGTCACATAGGTCACATTCGACTTGATGGTTTAAATAGCTATTCATTACACCGACTCCCTTTCCCGTACCACAAAACCGCTAGAGTCCGCCTTGGCTTCCCCTTTGGCCTTAAGCCCTACCACGACTCCCGGTTTATCCATGAATCTAACGTCCGATTCATCGCCGTTAATAACCGGGACGCCTTTATATGTCGCGGGCAATACCTTCTCAAAAACCACGGCCACATTACCACCCGCCGCTAGTACCTTATCAACGCAAGAGTCGTTAATTTCGGATTTACTGAATGTGATATGATAATTACTAGGCAATGCGCCCTTTACCCATTGTAGGGCCTTTTTAGTAACCTTTGTATAGTCGTAAGCTTCTATACCGTCAAAATAGTGAATCAAGCTTGCATAGGGCTTTCCGTTAACCGTTAGCGCAACCGATTGGAAAGGAAAGTCGCTTGTGGTATTGGGACGCCATGCCGGTATCATATTGAGCGCCTTTGCTTTTCTTTCATGCGACTCAAGCTCAAAAGCCATTAAAGCGATATAGGCCTTGCGCATTGTCATGAAAGCGTGAGTCCGTTGAATCCGTGCCGATAGTTTGGCGCGTAAATATATCGGATTCCCGGCGGTATTTAGGCAAGCGATTAGGCAACCGGGACTCGCGCTTGAGCATAGATTCCATTTACCCGACTCCTTGCCCGGTGCGAGATTATGCGGTTTAGACAAGACTCCAAGCTTTGCGCCTTTTGCCAGTTTAGGATTAGATTCCGTTGCGCCTAGGGCGGTTGAAAAGGTGAATCCCTTGGCGCGTAAATCACGAATTACTTGAGCGCGGGATGTATAGCCATTGAAATTAGTCATTATTGAGTCCTCCCAAAATCAATCCAATATGACACAAGGCCGGGAATCTCAAATAAGAGACCGTCAAAATATAGCGTTGAAAAGTAACCTACGCAAAAGCACAAGAATCCGAAATATAAAAGGCCAGTTAACTTGGCAAGAATAACGGCGAGTCTTTCCATGAATGTCGCGGTTTTATTAACGGCCTTGCGTTTGCGATTATAGACTCGCGCGATTACTTGATCATCAAGCCCTTTGATTATGTTTTGATCTAATTGTGTCATTGTGTCAGTTCCTTTTATCGGAGTTTAAGCGTCATTGCCTAAAAACCATTAAAGGCGATTCGCCGGGTATTGCAAGCGATAAATCAATTTATCCAAAATAATCTAATTATAATAGAACGGGCGCGCGCGTTATCCAATAACAAGCGATTCGGCAAGAGCTATTTTCCGCTTGACAGATTCGTTGTAAAAATGTCACGTTGCAATTATGTCACGTTGTAAAAATACCACACTCGTTTGTATGCCGTTGCATACCATTGTATGCCGTTGCATACCATTGTATCCGTTGGTTGCATACCGTTGTATGCCATTGCATACCATTGTATGCCGTTGCATACGGTCTTACATAAGTATATCCACATATAAGCATATAAACATATATAAATATTCGAATATAAACATGTGTTTATATAAGCGATCACTGATGTACCCCCCTCCAGTGGAAAATGACCCCTCCAGTGGAAAATGACCGTGACCCCCTCCGGTGGAAATTAAGACCCCACCAGTGGAAATAATTCTTGACCCCACCGAGGGAATTATGTACGGTGATTCTAAGTTAACCCCCACCGTGGGAATAAAGGAGAAGACTAATATGCTAGTGCAAGTTATAACACTCACCTACCCTGATGGGGATCAAACCACATATGTGGATCAAGTAGGCACAGAGGATGCCGCAGAGAGTTACTTTATGTTGGATCAACACCTAGCAGATGGTGACGCTGGAACAGTAATAGTAGCACAGCTACGCAGTGAAACGGAGAACTAAAATGGAAAATATCTTAGCAGAACTAAAGGCAATCATGCAGGACGCACAGGAAGCGTCAGCCCGTGCAGGGGAATATAAGAACGACATTGATCGTGGTATCAACGTCAACCACACACCAGAGTATGATACGTCTGTCACCAAGCAGGACAAGATCAACAGCCTATTCGAGTATCTAATAGATGCTAAGGATGACATGGATCGTGTGAAAGATAGCCTCAAAGACATCCACGATAAACTTGACGACCTCCTTGAGGTAGTAGAGTATGAGAATATAGCAAAGGGGATTCGCTGATGGAAATCCGTGAGACATATTATGAACTATATCTTGATGGAACTTTATACCACGAGGGAACATTAGAAGATTGTACAGAATATGCACAACGCGCTCTTGACGATGATTGTGCTGAGGTGTACAAGGTAACTGTAACAGAAGAAAAGGTAGTAATCTAATGGGAAAAGTAAACGCACTATTTCAAGACGCAGAAGAGCAAGCGTTTGATCGTTACACTAACATCTTGGTCGATGCTGATGTTGAGATGATGTTTCACTGTGGTGAGATTGAGAAGTTCCGCATCTGTAATATCCCTTGTGTTTGGGTCTGGGACGAAAGCTCAAGGGAAGCAGCAGAATACTGGGCTGCATTAGATCACATCAATGAGAATTATACCTACGATTGGATGTCGGTTAAATCTTGGTCAGGTTCACCAGTTAAGGTTGACACACCTGAGCGAATCAATTAGGAACGTAGGTATAAACAAAGGAGAAGTAACATGACAATGACAGCCTCAATATCACTCAGAAATCATAACGATGACCAAATAGCATTTTGCCATATTGACACTGATGGCTATCAAGACTTTACCTGCGAAGGTTTCGTCGAAAAGGCTTGGGATATGGCAGATAAAATGTCTTCTACTTTATCAGAATCAGACGAATTTAGAGTGACTATGACAATAGACTTAGACTTGAGGGACTAAACATGACACAATTCGCAATATCAACAGAAGTAAATGGCATCATAATGCAACTAAAATTACCCTTGATGTCGAAAGCACAGGCTGATAAACATGCAAGTACACTAAGATCACTAACTGATTCGCCTATATATGTAATCAACACTAAATCGGAGTAAGCACAATGACACTAGATACACGCATGGTAAGCATGGTACTGGCAGAGAACACTAACGAGTTCATCACCGTTAAGTTCCTAACTAAAGATAACGAGGAGCGTACATACAATGGTCGCTTGAACGTAAAGAAATACCTTGTGGGTGGTGAACGTGGTCGTAAGGCTGCTGACGTTCTCAAGGCTCATAACCTGATCCCTATGTTCGTGGGTAAGGACGGTGAGAAGCCCAAGTACAAGAGCTTCTGTCTTGACCGTGTGTTGGCTATGAAGGCTGGCGGTCGTCACATCTTTGCTATGGGCAGTGAGATCGAATGACACCCCTTATGTGTCTAGCAGCAGCGGTCTTCTTTGAGAGCCGTAGTGAACCTCTGGAAGGACAGAGGGCCGTTGCTGAGGTCGTTATGACTAGGGTAGAATCACCCCGTTGGCCCGACGAAATCTGTGCCGTTGTCTTCCAACACAAGCAGTTCTCGTTCACCCACGATGGAAAATCTGATGACTATCGCAAGTACAACAGCAATGTCTTCGATAGACAAGCGATTGATATAGCTGAGACAATAGCTAAGTCAGTGCTAAAAGGTGATCGTCTTGGCTTGACTTCTACCCACTATCATACTACTTATGTATCACCATATTGGGCCAAAAGTTACCACCGAGATGGTCGCATTGGCACACACGTTTTTTACACAGCACCCGAAGGGAAATGAGAATGTTTAACATGACACTTGAGCAACACTTGGAAGAGATGGGTATCCGTCCCAAGTCAATCATCCGTGAGCTAGAGGAACTCCTTGATCCACGGCTGGAGTATCTGGCAAAGGGATACTTCAATGACCCCCGCAATGGAAATAATGAGGTTCCGTTCTAATGAATACGATATGGATACTAATATGGTTTGTCGTTGTCCCTGAGCAAGGCGTAAGGTATTACCACTTGGGGACTTATGAGAATGAAACTTTCTGCAAGACTGCACTGAAGGATGCTTCGGTCATGGTCAACGACAAGCAGGAAGCAATCGAATGTATAGGAGTGACTGTGGATGATTAAAGCAACGTACATTGACCACATGGGTAATGACTTGACTGTAGCTAACGCAGCCCGTGTGTCATTCGGTAAGACATCTGAGATGGAAGACGATCCTTGGGGTCCACCTAAGCTCAAGGCTAAGGATGATAAGCTGATCCGTTACCTAGCCAAGCATAAGCACATCAGCCCCTTTGGTCATTGCTTTGCCAGCTTCCACGTTAAGGCACCAATCTTTGTAGCGCGTCAACTTGTGAAGCATAAGTTCCTGCGTTGGAACGAGATCAGCCGCAGGTATGTTGACGATGAGCCTGAGTTCTATATGCCTGACGTATGGCGTGGGCGTAGTGTAGATAAGAAGCAAGGTAGTGAGGGTGAAGTAAAATATGAAGGGCCATTAGGTAACTACAACCAACTGGATATATACAAAGAGCTATTACGGGTAGGTATAGCACCTGAGCAAGCCCGTATGGTATTACCACAGTCTACTATGACTGAGTGGTACTGGTCAGGTAGCTTAGATGCCTTCGCTGATATGTGTAACCTGCGCTGCAAGGCTGACACACAGGCAGAGACACGAGAGGTAGCTGAACAGATTGATCTTAAGATGCTTAAACTATTCCCTGTATCATGGGATGCACTAACGGAGGATGACGATGAGTGAAGTCAAGATAACTGAAATAACGGAGCATGAGGATGGCAGTGCTACGTTGCAGGTTGAGTGTGACCCAGAGACATTTGGAGCCATCTTTAACGTGGGCTTTGTGTCTCTGATTAAGACAGGTCTATACTGGGAGACAGACAATGATAAGACCAATGAGTGATGAAGAACGTAAAGCATCCCAAGATCGTGACGAAAAGAATAAGTGGCGCAAGTGTGTAAGCTGTGGTAATGCAAGCAAGGACACATGGTGTGGCTTCTGTTTGGAGGAAGAGTAATGATAAACAGTGAGTGGCGAAAGTTGATAGCAGAACAAGAGAGCTTTAAGGAGAACGTAATGGCAGAACATACAGCAGACATCGTGAATGAACCCAAGCATTATGCACGGTGGAAAATAGAACCTATCACATACATCATGCAGAACGGCTTTGAGTTCTGGCGTGGGAATATCATTAAGTATGCCAGTCGTGCAGGGTACAAGCCCTACGAGGGAATGAGTAAGGCTCAGTGCGAGATCACAGACCTTGAGAAGGTCATTCGTTATGCACAGATGCGTATCAATCAACTTGAGGGAAAGGATAAGCTATGAGCGATAGTAACATAAGCATCAAGGAGGTTGTTAAAATGTGCCACAGGCTTGCTCATAAGTATAAGGCAGGTCACTCACACTTTGATGACTTGGTTAGTGAGGGTGTCTTAGAGTGCTTAGAGGTTATAAAAAAGTTGGAGAGTGAGGGTGAGCAAGCCTCTGACCACTGGGGTACGTTATATAGGCGAGCTAACAGCAGGATGCACGACTACCTTAACCTAGACTTATTTCCAGTACAGATACCTACGTCCACTGTTTCGAGAACTTTAGTCAGGGGGCTAGACATTGAATCGCTAGGGGACCAACACACTTGGAGTGATAAGGGTATAGATCACCTTAGAAACACGTTAAAGGCCGAGATGGTAAGTCTAGAAGCTGGTCACATGGTCGGAAACTCTTACGAGGGGGAGTACGAACAAAAGGACTTTAATGATAAATTTAAGTTGGTTCTAAATGAAAACTTAAACGATGCAGAGAGCCTATATATACACATGAGGTTTGTGGAGGATATGACGATGGAAGAGATTGCTGATTTTATGCAGGTTAATAAGTCAGCTATCTCCAAGAGAGAAAAGAAACTTTTAGATAAGCTGAGAGACCTTGTTCCATTATAGCAACACTTCAGAAAAGTTTGATTTGGTGTGGAAACAAGATGGGTTTAAGGTATGTATATATATATGTACCCCTTTTGTTAAGCCCTCCGTTAAGGTAGACCAGTAAAGAAAGAGACTCTAGTATGATTAAAGAGAAGCACGAGAGCATACAAAAGTTACCTTGTCCCTATACTGACTGTGGTAGTAGCGATGCGTTTTCTTACAACACGAAAGGGTTTGGCTTCTGCTTTTCTTGCAGGTCAAACTACCCATCCAATAGCCCCAAGTTTGATTGGGTTGCCAAGAAGTACCCACCACTGGGGACAGTTAATAGAGAGGACGATGATTTGTTTGATGCAGAGCCTAGCCCGGTCAGGGGGGTTATCAGGAAGAATGGTGACGGGGAATACCTTCAAATGCGAGGTCTTTCAGAGCGCACTATGGAGACTTATAACGTAAAGACCTACAACAAGGGAGCTAAACAGGAGTATGTGTACCCCTCCGGTGGAATTAAAACCCGTGACCTAAAGGACAAGGACTTCTATGTGTCAAAGGGCTTCAAAACCGATGAGTTATTCGGCATGAATTTCTTCACCGCTGGTTGCTCTAAGACTTTGACTATCACGGAAGGTGAGCTTGATGCGTTATCGGCTTATCAGATGTTAAACAACCGTGATGGTTACATATCCCCTGTTGTGTCCTTGCCCTCAGCAACCCCAAGCAAGTCGTTATGGGAGGTCTGCAAGCCGTACTTGGACTCCTTCGACCGCTTGGTTCTATCCGTTGATAACGATAAGGCTGGAAATGAGATTGCTGATAAGATTTGTAAGATGTTCCCATCCAAAGTCTTTCGGGTATCCCACAACAAGTTTAAGGATGCTAACGACTTCCTAGTTGGAGGTGCGTCTAAAGAGTTTGTCAACGCTTGGTTTAATGCCTCAAAGTACGTCCCAGATAACGTACTAAACACAACTGAGCAGTTTCTTGACCTATTCGAGAACTCGCCCTCTCACAACTATGTCCCAACCGGGATTAAAGCTCTTGATGAGAAGATACTTGGTTTGATGCAGGGGCATTTCACTGTTATTAAGGCCCCAACAGGCATAGGCAAAACTGAGGTTATGCGTCTGTTGGAGTATAACATGCTCAAGCAAGGTATCCCTATTGCCACTTGGCACTTAGAGGAGACTAAGTTACGCAGCTTGTTGGGCCTAGTGTCTTACGAGGCTGACCTAAACCTTACACGGCGTGACCTCATCGAAGAAGAGGGAGCTACAGAGCTTGTTAAAGAGACTATCACCAGTCTTACAGAAAACGGCCTACTGTATCAATTCTTCCTGCAAGATGGTCAAGGGGTCAACGAGTTGTGCGATCAGATACGTTACTTTAGTCAGGCTTGTGAATGTAAGTACATATTCTTTGAGCCTATCCAAGACGTAGTTGTGGGAAGTTCTGACGATAGCAAGGAGAGTATGTTGGCTGACCTTTCAATTCGACTATCGAAGTTAGCTGCCGAACTTGATGTTGGTATTGTCACCATTGCTCATACTAACGAAGAGGGAGACCCCAAGTATTGCAGAATGATTGCACAAAGGGCCAGCGTTTTGATTGACCTATCTCGTGATAAGGAAGCTGATACCTTGATTGACAGAAACACTACTTCTATTGTAGTTCAGAAGAATCGTCCTGCATCTGTCGAGGGTGTCGCTGGTAAACTCCGCTTTAGTACGGACACGTTTAAACTAAGAGAGGTGAATGAATGATTATATCATGGTGGAGCGCTGGGGTCACTAGCGCAGTAGCTACAAAGTTGGCTATAGATGAGTTTGGTGTGGATAACGTGTTACCCATTTACTTCGCTATAGACAGCGCCCACGAAGATAACTCTAGGTTCAAGGACGATTGTGAGCGTTGGTATGGTCGGGAAATCCTAGTTCGACGTGCAACCCGATACAAAGACCAGTTTGACGTTATCAAGCAACGTAAGTATATCAATGGCCCCGGTGGAGCTAGGTGTACGCTAGAGCTAAAGAAGCGGGTTCGTCACAGAGTAGAGCGGGAGTTTGATTACAGTGGTCAAATCTTCGGCTTTGAGTACAGTAAGCGTGAAATCAACCGAGCCTTAAGGTTTAAGGAGCAATACCCAGATGCTAAACCTATCTTCCCTTTGATAGAAAAGGGTATGACCAAGCCGGAGTGCTTGTTCTTTCTTGAAGAAGTTGGCATTAAGAAGCCCACTATGTACGAGCTTGGCTACAAGAATAACAACTGCATTGGTTGCGTGAAGGGTGGGGCTGGTTATTGGAATAAGATACGGATTGACTTCCCAGATTACTTTGACAAGATGGCACAACTTGAACGTGAGTTAGGCAATTCTTGCTTGAGGGGGCAGTTCTTAGACCAGCTTGACCCCAACAAGGGTCACAAACAAAAGGTAGTTATGCCCGACTGTGGTAACTTCTGCGATATTGAGTTCGAGGATTTGGAACACCCAAACCTTGATGAGGTCTATGTAGACCCAAAACTAATGAGGGATGTATGAACAGAATATTCGATATTGAAACAGATGGCTTAAACAGCACAAAGATACACGTCTTGTCTTGGTCCGATGACTTGGGTGAAACAGTTAATTCCACACACGATTACGACGAGATGCGTGAGTTCTTTATGGCGGATGACACTCTCATTGGACATAACATTGTCAGATTTGACGTACCAGCGGTGGAAAGTGTCTTGGGCATTAAGGTTAAGGCCCGGTTGATAGACACTCTCGCTGTCGCTTGGTATATAGACCACCATCGTACACGTCACAACCTAGACCTTTATGGGGAAGAGTACGGTGTACCTAAGCCAAAGATTACAGATTGGGAAAACCTTTCTGCTGAGGACTATAAACACCGTTGCCAAGAGGACGTTAAGATCAACTCTAAGTTATGGAAAGACCTCAGCCGCAAGCTAGGTAAGCTGTATAAAGATCAGCCAGAGGACAAAGAGCGACTGTTGGACTACCTCACGTTTAAGATGGACTGTGCGGCAGAGCAGGAGGGGCTACAGTGGAAATTAGACGTAGCAAAAGCTGAGGGATACTTAGCCGAGTGGGAGGAACTCAAAGCTGATAAGATTAACCAACTAGCGGATGCTATGCCAGAGGTTGTAAAGTACAAAGAAGCCATCAAGCCATCTGAGGATAAGATGTGGAAGAAGAACGGAGATATGTCTGTTGCTGGAGAAAACTGGCTTGACCTCTGTGCTGAGTACAAGGTTCCTACCACCACGGTTAGTTTGCGAGTTGTCCACAAACGAGAGAGGGCTAATCCCAACTCTTCACCACAGGTAAAAGCGTGGTTGGGAAGTCTTGGTTGGGAACCTACTTCCTTTAAGTTTGTTAAGGGTACAAACAACAGCCCTGATAGGAGTGTCGAGCAAGTGACTGTCAATGGAGAACTTTGCCCGTCAGTCTTAAAGTTGGTTAACAAAGACCCTGCTGTGGCTATCTTAGACGGTCTATCCGTATTGTCACACAGGCTTGGTATTATTAAGGGGGTGCTAAATGCTCAACGAGATGGTTATGTTCAAGCTAGTATTGCTGGCTTCACTAACACTATGCGGTTTCGACACGCCAAACCCTTGGTAAACTTACCGGGCGTGGAAAAACCTTATGGTGCTGAAATCAGAGGGTGTCTTATCTGCCCAGACGATTATGTCTTGTGTGGAGCAGATATGACTTCCTTGGAGGACACTACAAAACGACACTACATGCAACCGCATGACCCAGATTACGTTGAGGAGATGAGTAAAGAGGGCTTTGACCCCCACTTAGACTTGGCAAAGTTCGCAGGGGTCATAACACAAGAGGACATAGACTTACACAACTCCGGGGAGCGCAGCCTCAAAGCACTTCGTAAAAACTACAAAGTGGTTAACTACAGTGCTACCTATGGTATAGGGGCGTCTAAACTAGCTCGTGAGACAGGCATGAAGCTGGCTGAGGCCAAGGAGTTGTTAGATGCCTTCTGGGAACGTAACAAGGCAGTCACTCAGGTTGCAGAGGACACAAAGACACAGGAGTGCATCGACAGCCTTTGGTTATGGAACCCCGTTTCTAGGTTCTGGTACGCTCTTCGTAACGAGAAGGATAAGTTCTCCACGTTGAACCAAGGTACTGGGGTTTTCTGTTTTGACACTTGGGTTTCTGAGTGCAGAAAGGGTGGTGTAAAAGTTATCGGGCAATTCCACGATGAGGTCATTGCCCTAGTAAAGAAAGGGGAGGAAAAACTTGTAGAAACTACGATGAAAAGGTCTATGGACTTACTAAACAAGGATTTACAACTAAACGTACCTTTGGGTACTGATGTGCAGTTCGGTAAAAGTTACGCCGATATTCACTAAGTTGTAATTAAATGTCTGAATCTTGGAAACTTTTCAGGATTTAGGTATGTATTATATTATATGGAAACATGCGAGGAACTCGACACATGACTAAATACACGATGGATATGGTACTGCAATATGCTAAGGTTTTCCCTGAGAACGCCGATTACGGAGACCCCCGTGGAAACCGTATCGCAAAGAGCATTGCCGACAAAGGGGGCCAGTACATTGTACAGGCTTATTTCACTGACCCGTCTCAGATTGAGGAGCTTCTCCAAGACGGCCTAAAGCCCGTGGTTATGGACAACCCACGAATTATTGATGGGGATGCCCAATTTGGCATTGGTAAGTACATGAAGCTAAAACGTGGCGTAACGGACATCAAGACGTTTACAGACCGAAATGGCAAACCCTTTGAGAAGGACTACGGAGGAGCGCCGGGTATCGTGAACCTAACTGAGGGGGTCGATAATAAACGAGCTTGGGTCTTTAGTGAGGATGGTCCACTTGGTAATGGGACTGAGGCCAAGGTCCAGTTTGACACCTACTCTAATGGTTCGGGGGTTCGCCTCTTGAATATTGGGGTTACTAACCACGTCCCCTACTCTGAGGGTGGGCCGACAGAAGACGATCAACTGTTTATGGTAGGATAACACATGGAACTCACAATGACTGTTAAAAACGACAAAGAGGAAGACGGTTTTACTGGCAGTGTAACTATGGTAAGGAGTGACATAGACGATCTGTACAGCTTAGGCCGAGCGTATGGCGACTTCACTAGGGCTATCGGCTTTCCTTATGTAGAAGATGTTGCCTTTGAAAAGGATGATGGTCAAATGGTGTTTGGGGGTTTTTGATGAAAGGTGGAAAGGTTCTTATAGACGGTGATATAATTGCTTATCAAGCAGCCGCCTCAAAAGATAAGGACTTGCCTTCAGATGCTATAAATAAGACAGAGGAGATTATGGGGGATGTGCTGGAAGCGACTTGCACATTTCCCGTAAGCTCTAATGACTACATAGTTTACCTTACTGGCAAGAACAACTTCAGGTACGAGATAGCAAAAGCTGCCCCATACAAAGAGAACAGGCAGGGTAAGGACAGGCCAAAGTACTTAGAACTAACTAGGCAATACCTTATTGATAGTTACTCAGCAGTAGTTAGCGATGGGGAGGAGGCAGATGATCTAATTGGCATAGCTGCAACTAAGTATGGTCCTACAACCATTGTGGCGTCCATCGACAAGGACATGCTACAGATACCCTGTTATCACTACAACTTTACAAAAGGGTGGTCTGAAGTGGATTGGTGGTCAGGGACTAAGTTCTTTTATACCCAGTTGTTAACCGGAGACCCCGCTGACAACATAAAGGGTGTACCGGGAATTGGCCCCAAGAAGGCAGAGAAACTTCTGGCTGACTGCTACACAGAACACAGCCTTTGGGAAACCTGTCTAAAGGCATATGGGGAAGATATGGACCTTGCAATAGAGAACGCTAGGTTACTCTGGCTAAGACGTGAAGAGGGGGAGATGTGGCTACCACCAGTGAACGCAGGCGACACGCTCTAAGGAATGGCTATAGGTCAGGACTAGAGGATGACATCTCCGTTGACTTAAAGAAGCGGGGTGTAAGTTTCGAGTATGAGACACTAAAGATTAAGTGGACCCTACTTGAGAACAAGACTTACACCCCTGACTTCATTTTACCTAATGGTATTATAATTGAGTCAAAGGGGAGGTTTGTAGCCGCCGATAGAAAGAAGCACTTGAAGATCAAGGAACAACACCCTGATCTTGATATACGCTTTGTCTTTAGTAACTCTAGGGCAAAGTTAAACAAGGGCGCTAAGTCAACATATGGTGATTGGTGCGATAAGTACGGTTTCACCTACGCAGATAAGAGGATACCCGACGAATGGTTGAAGTAAACAGTCTATTGACACAGTTAATGCAGCTTAGTAAAGACCAGCTTGAGGAGCTTGGGTTTCATATCAGTGCCGCCCTAAGCGAACTAGAGTTGGAGTTAGAGGATGAGTAAGACAGTAGCAGTCTTCTCGTGCGCTCACGTTGATCCCAGTGTGAGTAACGAGAGGTTCAACTGGTTAGGGGAGTTCTTGTAT
>Ga0255765_1004798_pt1 | contig 13223 bp, 15 predicted proteins | sample 041ome_8_FD_179965 | JGI IMG/M metagenome (GOLD analysis project Ga0255765, IMG submission 179965) | Coastal salt marsh microbial communities from the Groves Creek Marsh, Skidaway Island, Georgia - 041407BS metaG (version 2) | ecosystem: Environmental > Aquatic > Marine > Intertidal zone > Salt...
AGTGTATCTATCACTGGTTCATTCGAAGCACCATTGCAAGATGGATATGTATGGGTAGGTAGTGCAGGAAGCTCTACACAAATCCCATCATCATCTATTCAGGGTGTTCAGTTCCCTTACACTGGTTCAGCTCAGATAACTGGTTCATTGGGTGTAACTGGTTCAATCACAATCGATAACGCTGGCCAGACAGGTAGTGTAATAGATAACGTTACCGATACTTACGCTTCTGCTGATAAGGTGGAGCATGTAGTAACTTTATCACAAGTTGAATACGATGCGATTGTAAGTAAAGATTTAAACACACTATATCTAATTAGTGGCTCAGATACTGGAATCGTATCAGCATCTTACGCTGTATCTGCATCTCATGCTGATTCGGCTGATTTTGCAACAACAGCTACTTCAGCAACAACGGCTGATTCAGCAACATCATCATCCTATATCTTAGGTTCTAATGTAGATGGACAAGTATCCGATTCATTTAGTTCAGTAAGTGCATCTTACGCAGTTTCTTCATCACACTCTGAAAGAGCAGATACCGCTGATATTGCGGATGTTGCATCATATGTATCAGGTGCTAATGTGGATGGAGCAGTTGCACTCGCAACTACCGCATCATATGTAGAAGGTGCTAATGTAGATGGAGCGGTTGCACTATCAACTACTGCATCTTATGTGGAAGGTTCTAATGTAGATGGGATAGTAGCAAACGCTACAACCGCATCATACGCATTAAGCGCTAGCTTGGCTGAGAACGCTTTAAGTTCTTCAGTATCTATATACTCATTAAATACTACGGTAGTTGGTAAGAACGTTAGTGGTGGTACAATTGAAAAAGGTACTCCTCTATTCTTTACTGGTAGTGGTGTAGCAGGAAACGTAGTAGGATTGATTCCGGCTGATGCTGGAGATGCAACCTTAATGCCTGCTGGTGGTATTGCTGGAGAACAAATCTTAGATGAAGAAGAAGGTACTATTCTATTAGATGGTTTCATCAATGGAGTAGATACATCACTATTCTTAACAGGCGAAGAGATTTATGTAGGAGTAGGTGGTGGATACACTAACGAAGCACCAACTGGTTCAGCTAACTTAATCCAAAAATTAGGTAATGTTGAAAGAGTAGACCCAACCAATGGTAGTGGAGTAATTCACGGACCATCTGCCGCACGTTCTTTACCAAATATCTTAGAAGGGTACGCATGGGTAGGTAACTCTGATGATGTACCTGTTGCAGTTGCAACTTCATCGTTTGGTGGAGGTGGTGGAGCTGGTTTCCCATTTGAGGGTAAAGCTGAAATTACTGGAGCATTGGATGTGAGTGGTAGTATTACTAGAACATTAGATGGATTTAGTGGAAGTGTTGTTGATAACATCATCGATACCTTTACATCAGTACCTGCAATCAATCACATTGTAACTTTAACTGAAGCTGAATACGATGGATTAGGAAGTGTGGATGAAAACACTCTATATGTAATCTCAGGCTCAGCAGTAGATTCTGAATTCCCTTATAGTGGTTCAGCACAAATTACTGGTTCATTAGGAGTAACTGGAAGTATTACAATTGATAATGGTTCTGATACTGGTTCAGTTGTTGATAACATTGGTGGAAACACAATCGCAGCAGTACAACACATTGTATCTATTGATTCAGCATCTTACGCAGCATTAGGAACATACGATGAGAACACACTATACGTTGTAAGTGGAAGTACATCAGCAGCAACCTTATCACCTTACACTGGTTCAATCAGAGGTAACGTAACGGATGTAGCTGAAACTTCAAACACAGCTTCTTTAGACTTCTCAGTTGGAAACTTCTTTAGTTCTTCTATCGATGATAACACACACTTTGAAATAACAAACGTATTGCCAGGTCAGACTGTATTACTGAGAGTTAACATTACAAACGCTACGCCAGCAGTAACGTTCTCATCTAATGTTAAACAACCTTCAGGAAACGAATACACCGCATCTGCTAACACCGAAGTTGATATCTTAACATTCACATCGTTTGATAGTGATAACGTTAATTTAGTAGCTGTAAACAATTTGAAATAAGAGATATGCCGATATTCGCACCATTTAGTTATTTATCAAATCCAATCACACCAGAACCAGCTTGGTCACCTGAGGACTTTACCAATGTACAATATTGGTGGAGAGCAGATTTAGGTATTACCACATCTGGTACTGGTGTATCTCAATGGAGAGACCAAATAAATAACTTTGATATGATTCAAGGTACTGATGGTAGTAGACCATCAGCTACTACATCCTCTAATTTAAATGGAGCAGATGTACTATCCTTTAATGGTTCATCCGATTATATGTACACAGCCACAACTCCAGCGGCACTTAGTAGTAGTGATGTTACTATATTAGCAGTTTGGGATATGGTTAGTGCTAATAATGGAGCAGTTATGGGTGTGGCTACTACTTTAAATGGTACTCGTTTTTGGATGGATACTCTTAATGGAGATTATAGAATCTATGGTGAAAACATATATAGTGGTGGTGGTTCTGCATATACTGTTGAATCAACTGCATCTACTGGAGCTAACGCTATGAAGATGAGATACGATGCAAGTGCAGGAGATGGATTTGTAGCACAAAACACATTAACTGAAACTACAATTGGTACTGCTGGTGATGTTAACGCAACTTGGGTAGCAAACTCTACTGTTGCTGTTGGTGCATTGGTAAGTGGAATTGGTGGTGGTGTATTCCTTAGTAGATATGTTGAATACAAATTAGCTGAGCAAGTATTTGTTTATGGTACACCAACAACTGATGAAATGAACAATTGGAAAGATTACGTTAACAACCGATACGGAACAATAATATCATAATATGGCTGAGAAAGGAACAGGATTATTTTTAGGAGGAACTGAGATTACAGCTATACAAAACAATAAGTTTGTATTTGCTAATCCATTTAGTGAAGCAGTAGCACCATCATATCAAATCAGAACTGATACATATGGTTCATTTGTTGAGATAGCAGTGCCTGGTACTGATTTTGGTATATTTGGACAATCTGATTACTCATCTGATATATCATCTGCAGTAAGAGGTACTGGTAGCGATTATAACCTTATTCCAACTGGTAGTGGAACTACTGAATTCTGGCCTTCTGGTTCGGTTGTAGATTCGGATTATGATTTTGCAACTGAAGGTGGATATAGCACTTCTATGTTTGCTGAAGATGCTGGAAGTATAGGAGCAATTTACGGAGGTGATTTTTCAAACTTCTATGGTGTTGATTTCGTTATCGAAGGTTGGGTATATATGAATGAAAGATTGTATCAAGGTGGTGCACCATTCCATAAATCCATTTTAAGAAATACGAATTCTACATTTAGTGCAGATATATCGTTTGTATCAAATGGTTCAGCACAATATAGAATGAGAGTAATTAAAGGAGGAACTCAATACTTTAGTTCTAACATCACATCTAACCTTAACCAATGGTATCATTACGCATTCTCATTTACAAACTCAGGAAGTGCTCTTAGAGCATATTGGGATGGAACACGTATAATGGATTCAACAGCAACTGGTGCAAACACCGATAATCTATTTTATAGATTGTTAGGTGGTGATATGGGACCGAATGATGGAGCTAAAGGTTCTATACAAGATTATAGAATTACAATTGGTTCTAATAGAGGATACACTGGAGCAACAATAACAACACCTAATTCAATAGTAGAATACTCATGATAACATACAACGTAATAATTAATGACGAGATTGTTGACACTATAACTGTTAGCGATATTAATACATTGGATGGATATGAATTACCACCAGTACAATGCGAACTTAGAAAAGTATAATAAGATATGGCTACAATAAAATTAGGAAGTTTAACGTTAGGAAAAGTTGCTATTGGTAGTTCTACTATCGGTGATACAAGAAAGTTAAACAAAAGCAACGCATTTAAGGCAAAGGCAGTAGATAACCATACGATAGATAAAGAAATCATTAATGCTATTAAAGCATATGAGTTAATTAGAGATTCTATACAAGGTGTAAACGAAGGAAATCAAGAAAACCCTATCGTACAACCTGAAGGTGGAGATAATTGGTTATTAGCTAACTCAGTATGGGATGATAATGGTGTATGGGATGATACACAAAATTGGAACGATTAAAAATAAATAAATTATGATTAACGATATATTAAACGGAGATTCAGCATCTGATATCAGAGCTAAACTAAACGAACTAATTAACATTGTAAACGATTACTCATCATCTCAGTATATGGATATGGGCGATGGTGGTGGTGACCCACCAGCTGGCGGTGATTTCTTTACTGTATGGGATAACGATTATATGGGAACTACTGGTGTAGCATCAGCAATGGATGCTTGTTCTGCTATTGGAATGAGTGCTTCGCATGATATGTACATTTCAAAAGACCCAGCAAATATGGCTGGTACATCAGTACCTGAAAGTGGTGATACTTTATATACTGATTCTGGATTGATGATGTACGCACCTGAGAGTATGTACTTTGGATATGAAGATACAGCAATGATGCAGAATTATTCTATATACATTGGACCTAATGGTATGATAACATCAATTGACCCTTGTTAAGATATGGCAAATTTGTATAAATCATATTTAGGAGATATACCATTAAGTAATAAGCTTGGGTCAAATAGTATTAGCATTCCATTCTTTGAGCCGGTAGAAGTAGATTACGTTTTAGTTGCCGGAGGTGGTGGCGGTGGAGCAGGTGGAGCCGGAGGTGGTGGTGGTGAAGTCCAAACCAACTTCTTTGGTTCAGAACCGCTTACATTAGATACTGCTAATCAATATACTATAATAGTTGGTGAAGGTGGATTATTAGGAGCAGCTACATTTAGTTCAGTAACTAATAATAATTATGGTACTGGTTCAAATGGTGGAGATTCAATGATAATTTCACCCGCAACAACAATGTCATTAGCATTAGGTGGTGGAGCCGGTGGTGGTTATTATAAAACTGACCAAAAGTTTCATAACGATGGTAGCGATGGTGGTAATGGCGGTGGTGGAATGTGGGAAGCATCTTCTGCAGGAAGTGGAAGTGGTACTGGATTTGGATTAGAAGGTGGTACATTTAACCCTACATCAGTTAATGGATATGGAGATGCACCAACCATATACCAATACTCAGCCGGTGGTGGTGGAGGTCCTGTTGTTTATTATGAAGAGATATTTGAAGGAGCAATAGTATCTGGTTCAGATGGATATACATATTATGATGATTTAATACCATTGTGGGCTAGTAAAGGTGGTCATGGTGGAGAACCATTAATTATTGATTGGTTGCCATACTCTGGTTCAGAAGCTGGAGCAGGTGGTGGAGCAGGTGAAGGTAGTTATAATTCGGTTGCAAGTATTATCAGAGGTAATGATGGCGGTGGAACAACCGGTGGGTCTGGTACGGGCGCTGATAGAAATGGTAGTAATTACACTGGAGCCGGTGGTGGCGGTGGAGATGCTAGTGGAAATACACCATACAATGTAACAGATGGTGGTAATGGTGGTAGTGGTATTGTAGTAATTAGATATAGTGGAACCGAAGCTAAATTTAGTGGAGGGGATATTAATATATCAGGTTCATATGTGTACCACACATTTATATCTTCATCTACTTTAATACCAGTATAAACAAAAAATTGGAAATATCCAAACAAAATTGTTATAACTTTAATCATTAAATATTATTAATATGAATTCAAACACTGTCTTAAACAAGATTATGACTTTACTTTCTTCGGAAACGAAAAAGGAAGTTAGCTTTGTTACCGCTGCTTTAGTAGATGGGACTGTAGTTGAATCTGCTACATTCGATGTAGGTGAAGCTGTTGAGGTAATTGCCGAAGATGGTACTAAAACACCTGCACCTGATGGTGAGCATGAGTTATTCTTAAAGGATGAAGAAGGAAACGAAGTTCGTATCCGTATCATTACTAAGGATGGAATCATCACCGAAAGAATGAATGTTGAAGAAGCAACTGAAGAGCCTGAAGCTGAAGAAGAGATGAGTTCTGAAGAAGTAACTGAATTGGAAGAAGAAATTTCTGAAGGTGAGGAGAAAGAGGAAGTAGTTATCAACTTGGAAGAGGTTGTTAAAACCGTTGAAGAGATGAGCTACAGAATCGAAGAACTTGAAAAGAAGCTAGCTGAAATGCAAGTTGAAGAAGAAGTTGAAGAAGAAATTCTTGAGGAAGAAGAACTTCCTAAATTAGATGGAGCCCCTGTTATGGCTTCCAAAGTAAAAACCCCAAAAAGTGCTGGTAACAAAACAAACAGACAATCAGCCTTTTTATCCAAACTCTATAACTAAAATTAAAATTCTGAAAAAATGAGAAAAAATCAAAATTTCGCACTACCTTCAGTAACATCGACTTACGCTGGTGAATTCGCTGGTAAATATATCGCTGCTGCTTTATTGAGTGCTAAAACATTGGAAAACGATTTGGTAACTGTAGTACCAAACGTGAAGTACAAAGAAGTAATCCAAAAATTGGATGTATCAGGTATTGTACATGACGCAAGTTGTGATTTCACAACTTCTGGTTCAGTTGCTCTTGATGAGAGAATCCTTGAGCCAAAAGAACTTCAAGTAAACTTGGAACTATGTAAGCAAAACTTCTTGGATTCATGGGAATCTCTTCAATTGGGATACTCTGCATTCGATGAAATTCCTGCTAACTTTACTGATTACTTAGTATCTTACGTTGGTGGTAAAGTTGCTGAAGCAACTGAAACTTCAATTTGGCAAGGTGCTGCTGCTACAAACGGTCAATTCAAAGGATTCCTTCCAGCGATGAGTGCTTCAGTTGTTGCAGGTGGTGGTATCGTTCAAGGTGCTAGTTCAACTGGTTCAATCGATTCAACTAACGTAATCGCAGCATTGAACAACTTATACGAATCAATTCCTGATACTGTATTTGGTAAAGAAGATTTATTCATCTATGTACCAACTAACGTAGCTAAAGCATACCAAAAAGTATTGGGTACTGACTACGCTAACGGATACAACAACCAAGTAACTGTTGGTGAGAAGCCAATGAACTTCAACGGTATCGATTTAGTAATGTGTCCAGGTATGACAGCATCTTACATGGTAGCAGCTCAAAAATCAAATATGTTCTTCGGGACTGGCTTGATGAGTGACTACAATGAAGTTAAGGTGTTAGACATGGCTGACCTCGATGGTTCACAAAACTATCGTGTGATTATGAGATACACCGCTGATACTCAGTTTGGTATCGCTAGTGATATCGCAATCCACATCCCTGCGTAAGTAGGTATGACTATATAGAAGATGAGGGGAGTTAACCCTCCCCTTAATCTTCATATTTTTAACAATTATTATTAACAGAAAAACAACTTAAAATTATGGCATGTGATTTAACAGCTGGTAGACAGGAAGTTTGTAAAGAATCGGTAGGTGGCTTACAAGCCGTTTATTTCATCAATTTCGTTAGTGGGTCAACTTTTACAAGACCTAGCGATGGTGAGGTAACTGATGGATTCTCAGGACTTACTGCTTACAAATATGAGCTAAAGGGCACATCAAATTATACTGAGACTGTTAATAGTAGCAGAGAAAATGGTACTACCTTCTTCACTCAAGAGTTAACTCTTAACTTAAAGAAATTAACTAATGAGATGACAACTGAGCTAAAAACTTTAGCTTATGGTAGACCTCAAATTGTAGTTCATACGAATGCAGGAGATGCTTTGTTAGTGGGACAAGATAGAGGAGCAGATTTAACTGCTGGAACAATTCAAACTGGTGGTGGACTTGGTGACCTATATGGTTACTCAGTTACTATGACTGGTGAAGAACAACTTCCTGCTGGATTTATCTCTGGTTCAACTGTTGATGACCCATTTGCAGCGATAACTGCACCTACAATTGTAACTTCTTAATTACTATTATAAGGCTCATCGTATATTGACGATGTAAGAACTAAAGGGGGTGATGATTCATCCCCTTTTTTTTGTGTCTTATAACTACGTTCAGATGTTTCATTGTTAAATAATAGATAAAGAACACTTATATACACTATGAATTCATACTATTTAAGCGGAAGTAATACAAATACGTTCAGAATTGAACAAACAACCGAACCTACGTTCACTATGTATTACCAAAATATGCAAACATTGGTAAACACTACCCAATCGTTATCAGCTGAATACACATCATCGGAATCAATCATTAAATTTGAAGCTGAGATTAGTGGAGCTATCGATGGTGGTGAATATAGAGCATATATGGAAGATAGTGGCAGTAACAAAGTATGGTATGGTACCTATAAAGTGTTTGCATCCGCATCTAACGATACAACTCAATATAAATCACATTTAGATAACGAATTTAAATCAAATGTGACAACAAACGAATACATTATTTTTTAAGATATGAAGAAAGAAACAAACTTCTCAGTATTAAACTTATCTCAGCAAGATATTCCAATCATTACTGAAGATACTAAAACAAGATATAGTTGGGTACCAATTGGTATAATGGACCAAGATGATTTCTTCCCAATTGTAACTGATGCATTTAACACCTCTACAACTAACGCAGCTTGTATTGAGGGTATTGCTGATTTAATCTTTGGTAAGGGGATGTACTCTAAGAATGATTTATTTGATGCTGCATTGGCTAAGATGATTGACCAGGAAGATGTTAAGAAGATAGCATTTGATTTAAAACTTTATGGTAACTTTGCTGCACAAGTATGGTGGAATGATGAACACACTAAGGTAAAGAAAATCTATCACGTACCTGTACAAAACGTAAGAGCTGAAAAGTTGTATGATAAGCCAAAGGTTGAAACATATTTCTATTGTACTGATTGGACTGATAATAGAGCACAAAAGAATAAGAAAGTAATACCAGCCTTCGGATGTTCTGACCAACCTATGGAGATATACTATGGTAAGAACTATTCACCAGGTACATACTACTATGGATTGCCTGATTGGATTTCAGCACTTCAGTTCTCATTTGTAGAAGCTGAATTGAGTAACCTTCATATCAACAATATCGAAAACGGATTCTTGCCTTTGGTAATGGTTAACTTGAATAACGGAGTTCCTGCACCTGAAGAAAGACAAGTAATCGAATCAAACATCGTTAACAAATTTACTGGTACTAGAAACGCTGGTAGATTTATGTTATCATTCAACGATGATGCGGCTAACAAACCAACAATTGATACAATTCAAACGGAAAACCTACATGAGAAGTATCAGTACGTTGCAGAGTACTCTCAGGACCGAATCTTAGTGGCAAATAGAGTAACATCTCCACTACTCTTTGGTATCCGTACCGCTAACAATGGTTTCTCCTCTCAGAGCGAAGAAATGATGACAGCATTTAGTATCATGCAAACGATGACAATACAACCATTCCAAAATACTATCATATCATCATTTGCTGATATCTTTAGAAAAGGTGGATGGGGTAATGAATTAGAATTATACTTTGAACAATTAACTCCATTGGCTATCTTATCTAAACAAGCTGAAGAAACTGATACTACAATTAGTGAAGCAGAAGATGAGGTAAATGAGCAAATGGAGAATACTGAGCAAATGGAAGATAACTTAGAATTAAACAACCAATAACAATGTACGCATTATTTATAACCAGAAACGATATTATCAAACAAACTCCTTTACAAGGAGCTATTGATGCAGATAAATTATTACCCTTTATTCGCACTGCGCAAGACAAATATATGTTGAACCTATTAGGTACAGTATTATTTGATAAATTGCAATCAGATATTGAAGCAGGTACTCCATTTACTGGATACTACGAACAATTGGTAGAAGATTATATTAAGCCTACATTGGTATGGTACGCATGCGTTGAATACATCCCTTTTAGTGGTATATCTTTTAAAAGTGAAGGTGCATTCAAACATCAATCAGAAAGTTCAATCTCACCGGGTAAAAATGAGATTGATTATCTATTGAGTAAAGCCTTAAACAACGCTGATTACTACGCAACTCGTTTGCAAGATTATCTAATTGCATATTCAGTACAAATACCTGAGTTCTTACAATCAATCGGAAACGCAACTCAAATATACCCAGACCAGTCAAACCAATACTTTGGTGGAATAGAACTATAACATATGAGCAACGGAACTAATTACACATTATACTACAACGTTCTGAATTATCTTAAAATGATAATGAAGAATCACCCTTCGATTAAGTATGTAACGCAAGGTGATGTATTTTCTATCGATACATTTGAGTTCCCTCAGTATCCTTTAGGAAACGTAATCATTACTAATGCAACATTCGATGGTAAATCTACGGATTATGGTGTTCAGATTGTAGTAGCAGATAAAACAAAGTTAAAGGGTAACGAATCATCAGGTTCACATAACGTACAAACGATAGAGTTTGAAGGTGTTGATGATACTGTTGATATTCATGCTAACACACTTTCTATCTTAAATGATTTGATTTCTTTTACTGATAGAAAGGAAGAAGGATTTGAAGTTAATGGTACAGTAAGTTGTACAGCCTTTAAGCAAGATTTCGATAACGGATTAGCTGGATGGACGGCTGATTTTACTTTGAGAGTACATAACGATAGAAACATTTGTTTATTTGATTTGAATCCATCTGATAATATATCAGCATACAAAATTGAGAGTTGTGCAACATCAGCATCTTATTATGTAACATTTAACGAAGCACCTCCTGAAGCTAGCGGCTCATTTTGGACAAATGGTATCGAAGGAGATTACGCAACTTACAACATTGTAGGTTTAGAAAGTATTGAAACTGAAAAGTTGGATTTTGATAATGTAACTCCAACTGAATTTATAACTTACGATGGTGGATATATAAATTACAAATGGTTTACCGATTGTGATGATACAAATATTACATACAACTATTCTTTAATTTCATTAGGAAGTTCAACTGTAACTTACATTGATTCAAATGGTGAATATCAATCTTATACAGGCCTTCAAACAGTAATATGTGCGGTTGGTATAATTGATTTAGGTGGATTTGGTATTGCGAATACACCACCAACTTGTTAACATATGAAAACATTAAGTGATGTAGCAAAGGCGTATAAGAAAGCAGCAGGTAAAGCAATTTACCCTGGTGTATCTTATAATGGGTACAAAACCCTATCATCTAAAGCCTTTGCTACTGGTAACTTACTTTCAAAGTTTGTAACATCTCCTCAGAATAGTCCCGATAAGATAGGTAGAGAGAATAAACTAACCAATGGTGTACAATATACATTCGTATTGGATATAGCTCCAACAGGAGCAGATTATGGTACCTATGTACACTATGGTACATCTAAAATGAAAGCTAGGCCTTTTGCTGAAATTGCTACTGAAGATAGTACGTTTATTAAAGTCTTTGATGAGTTCATTGAAGATAAAGTTGATGATGTAGTATTGGATTATGTAGGTACAATGGATTCGAAATGGAAAACTGCAGGATTCGAAGTATCCTAGTCCTTCAATAGATTTACAAAGATAATGGTTAAAATATAAAGATTTAAACAATGCCCGGAACTATATCAATAAATCAAACACCAGCATCATCATCTTTGGCTCAATCGCCTATTATATTTTCGGTGAATCAGAACGACCCAAATATGTTACTTAGTTCATCATTTCAATATGTGGCTGAGTTAACTTATTGGACTGGTTCAATATTGGTAAGTGGCAGTGTAGATTATACACTTACAAAATATCCAAATACTTCCGATTACGGAATCTTTGATGTATCTAAGATAATCAACTCCACTCTAACGGAGAAACTTCAGGAGAATGAATCTAATGCGGTTTATTTAAAGGCTGAGTTCTATCCACAATATATTGCATCAGGTTCAACGGCATTTACAACAGGTTCTCACATAGTTTCTGATGTATTTTGTGCTATTGATGGATACGGATTATTCCCTGAGAATATCACATCATCATTAGAAGATAAATCAAGCTTCTTCCCATTGATGACAGATGGACCTGCTACTCAATCAGCATTTAATACTGAAGGAACTACCGCAGGTGGATATGGGAGAATGGGTGTTTGGAAAAATGGTATCAATGATGTATATGCAACTGCATTAATATACTCATCTTCTACTGATGATAACCACAAAGTAACTCTAACTTCATCAGGTGATACATCAGCACTTATAGAATCGTTCCCAATTGGTGTAAACGAACCAGATTTCTTAGTAGATAGAACTGATTTAGAATGGTTTACTGTTCAAGCATCGGGTTCTGCTGGATTACTTGGAGACCCTTTAAGATTTGAGATTAAGTGTGAGCAGAAATACCCTAACGTAAGGGTTAAATGGAAGAATAGATTCGGACAATACGATTACTTTAACTTTGATATGGTTAGTAGAGAAGCATTTTCTACAACTCGTAAAACATATCAGCCACAAGTTGGTAGTTGGAACGCTTCGGCATTATCATATGAAAACTACGAATCATCTATACAAAACTATGTATCGGATTCAACGCAAACCTTACAGGTTAATACCGATTGGGTAGAGGAATCTTACAACGATATCTTCAAACAATTATTGGCAAGTGATGAGATATATTGGATACAAGATGATGGTACGATTAAACCTCTTGCAATAACAACATCTAACCTTAGATTTAAAACTGGTGTTGTTGATAAATTAATTAGATATACATTCGACTTTAAATTAGGGCAGAATTACAAATTAATATTATAATATGGGAGTTACATCTACACAAGGTTTATCTTTTCAACTTATTGCCAATGATATAACATTGGATTTGTTTAAAGATGAAGAAATTAAGGTATCGGATAACGTAACAGGTCTATTTGATATTGGTGAACTTCCATCTGAATTTTCACGTACTATTACGTTGCCAGGTACTAAGAAAAACAATGCGTTTTTCGAACACGTTTATGACATCTCAATTACTAACCCATTTCTATTCTCAACAAATAGAAAGGTTGATGCGTATTTTGATTTTGGTGGTATCATTGTATCATCAGGTTATCTTCAGTTAAACAAAGTTAATGTAATAGCTAACAAATACATTGATTCATACGAAATAACAGTCTATGGTAGTTTATCATCATTTGCGAGGGAAATCAATCGAGCAACCCTGAATGATTTATCTACTTTAACTCAATATAACCATACT
>Ga0255765_1004827_pt1 | contig 13167 bp, 6 predicted proteins | sample 041ome_8_FD_179965 | JGI IMG/M metagenome (GOLD analysis project Ga0255765, IMG submission 179965) | Coastal salt marsh microbial communities from the Groves Creek Marsh, Skidaway Island, Georgia - 041407BS metaG (version 2) | ecosystem: Environmental > Aquatic > Marine > Intertidal zone > Salt...
GTTCAACCAAGACATTGGGAGTTGGAACACAGCGCAAGTGACTACTATGTATTATATGTTTTATGCCGCTTCTGCGTTCAACCAAGACATTGGGAATTGGAACACAGAGAAAGTGACTACTATGGGATATATGTTTAAGTACGCTTCTGCGTTCAACCACGACATTTCCTCGTGGACTGGAACCGCAGCGACGTCAGCGCAAACGAATATGTTTTCCGGCGCTTCTGCGTTTCAAGCGAAATTTGAGTGCTCCAACCTCGTCACCGGTCCGGCGAATTCGTGTGTGCCTAGGTAGATACGGATCGCCAATTAGTTCACGTCCCTTTTAACCCCTAAAATAAACGTTATGAATGCCTTCATTAATACGTCAAACGTGAGACATCTTTAGCTCATCAACAGACAAATATTTCAAGCAAGCAAAACTCATCGGAAAGACGCTCTGATTAATGCGGGCACCACAGTCACCTTCTTTTCCTCGCAACCACTCTGCGTTTTGGGTCGAGAACGCAGTATGGGATCTGGTTGTCGCTGCTTTTTTTTCAAAGAACGCGCGCGAGGGAATTTTCTTGTTTGTTCTCTCGTATTTTTGACAGCTCTTTGTCTGTTTGTGTGGCCATACCAAAACCCCCAAATCACACCATTTCACACTAATTACTAATTGCATTTAATCGTGACGTCGACCTCAAACGCGGGACGAGGACGAAGGACGATCGATACCTCGCTCGCCTTAAGTGCGTGTTTATATTGGTGGTAGCGTACCGCGTTCGTTTTTTTCTCTTTGTCGCAAGAAAAAGAGAGAGAAAGAAGATCGCGTTTTAATTCCCACGAACACATAATTGTCGATTGTCGATCGCGGGGAAGAATATTCGGTTTTTGAATACGTTTTTGTTTTGATCCTCTCTGTTCATCGAGTCGTCTCGAATCGATGAGAGACATGTTTTTCCCTCTTTGCGCGGCGGCGCTCTTTTTCCTTTCCTCGACGTCACTTTTGGATTCCGCGGAAGGGAATAATTGGCCAGTGGCTCGATTTACGAACGGCACGGTTGGACTCCAAAACGAAGGAGGGAAAGTGATGGTGAATTCGAACGAACTTCACGTGATCGGAGACCTTCACGTGGTCGGAGACCTCATCGTAAAAGGGCAGCATTTAATTCCACCGAAGTGCATGCCACCGGGCGGAGATAAGTTGCAATACAACGGGACGCATTGGTTTTGCGTGTGCGCGGAGAACTGGTCGGGGGAGACGTGCGAGACGCCGCCGAGTCCGCCGCCGAGTCCGAGTCCGCCACCGCCGCCGCCGCCGTATACCGCGCCGCCGCCGTACGTGACGCCGCCGAGTCCGCCGCCAAGATCTCCTCCACCGCCGCCACCGAATCCTGAGAGTCCGAACGAGTTATTAAGGAAAGCCATTTCAGTATGTTTTGAAAAAGAAAGCAGTGGAAAGTGCGAGTGCACGTACGATTCGCCGTGCGGGATATATACGAACGGTGGAATGAGCGAATGGGATGTATCCAAGGTGACCGATATGATGCAGTTATTTAGAAATACAAATACTTTCAATGAAAATATATCAAGTTGGGACACGTCGCAAGTGACTGATATGAGATATATGTTTTATTACGCTCGTGCGTTCAACCAAGACATTGGGAGTTGGAACACGGCGCAAGTGACTGATATGAATGGAATGTTTCGAGATGCTTTTGCGTTCAACCAAGACATTGGGGGTTGGAATGTAGAAAAAGTGACGAATATGGAATTCATGTTTGTCAACGCTCGTACGTTCAACCAAGACATTGGGAATTGGAACACATCGCAAGTGACTAATATGTATGGTGTGTTTGCTTACGCTTCTGCGTTCAACCAAGACATTGGGAATTGGAACACAGAAAAAGTGACTTCTATGAGATCTATGTTTAATCAAGCTTCTGCGTTCAACCAAGACATTGGGAGTTGGAACACATCGCAAGTGACTGATATGTTTTATATGTTTTCTCAAGCTTATGCGTTCAACCAAGACATTGGGAGTTGGAATGTAGAAAAAGTGACTACTATGAGAGATATGTTTTCTTACATTTCTGCGTTCAACCAAGACCTCCGCAATTGGAATCCCCCAAGTAATTGCAACTTTTATGGAATGTTCAATGGCGCAACTGCTCATAACAAGGCGTGGACATGCCCATCGGGTCCAAGATCGTGTTACGCCCCAGCGTTCGCGAGTGATTACGCGTTAGTTTTGGCCGTTCAACAGTGCTTCACGGAATCGAGCGACGGCGATTGCTCGTGCTCGACGACGTCGTGCGGTTCGGCGGCGCAACACATTTCGAAATGGAACACCTCCGGCATCACACTGATGAATAATTTGTTCAAAGATAAAACGACGTTTAATCAAGATTTAAGCGGGTGGGAGACCGCATCGGTGACGCGCATGGACGGTTTGTTTCACAACGCGAATTCGTTCAACCAAAACATTTCGAGTTGGGATGTCACTCAAGTTCGCGATCTTCACGACATGTTCAACGGGGCGTCGTCTTTCGACCACGATATTTCCGGATGGGTTCTCCCAGATAATCCAACGTCCACGGACATGTTCTTAAACGCGGACGCGTTCAACGCTAAATTTACGTGTACCGGCGGCGTTAATGGACCGCCATCGACGTGTTCGCCGAAATAGATATACACGTGTTTACTCTACAAAACCTACCGCGATATACGAGGAAGGAGGGAAGGCTTTAACAATCGCCCCAAACTATTTTATAAAATACTAAATAATACATCATCGACGAGCGCGTACGTTCCTATACATGCCGCCCCCGCGCCCGCCAATATTCTCTTCTTCTTCATCATCATCTTCGTCGCTCACCCATTCTCTTTCGCTTTCGCGGTTGGTACCCATCGTCGTTCTCATCGCCGCGCTTGCATTTTTGCTCTTCCATCGAACGAGAAACCCATCCATACTCGCCGAGAACAATTCGCACTCGCGGGCGACAAACTGCGCCGAAGTCACTCGGTCCGCGTGACACTTCAAGCGCTCCGAAATCGCGCCGGTTCGAGAATCGTACACGAGTATCGACCCGTCTTGCGAAGGCACGAAAACGTTCACGCCGTCTTCCGAGCACGACATGGTTGTTGAATACCGATACTGCGCCGACGCCGCCGACGCCGTCCCGGCACCAGCTGTAGAACCCCTACCACTGCCGCTACCCGTGTTCATCGCACTTACGCCGCTCCGAGCATTTTGTGTCGTCATCGACGACGACGAATTCGAAAATCGTTCGAATTTTGTCGCGTCGCACCGACCGGTGCGCAAATCCCACTCGCGAACCCTCGCGTCGTTTCGGAATCCAAACCCTTTCGTGAAAACCGAACGACCGTTTGGGTGTATCAATACGCTCTCTATCCCATCCGCGTGAGCCCTCGCGTTTTCGTCGTAAAAATCTATAGGTTTCCTCAAACTGCTCCACGACCCTGATGTTCCTAAACCTTCGGTACCGCCGCCGTTTCCGCCGCTATTACTCCTCCGCCTATCCATGCTAAACAACGGCGCCGCGCACCGCCGAGCGTCCCAAACCGCACATCGACCCTCAAACCCGCACGTAATCACAGAAAACGCGTTCTCTTTCGACCAAGCGGTCTTGGAACACCCGCCCGGATGCGCTTTCGGTAACGTCATTCCCACCACGTTACTCCCGGGATCCCACAATTTCACGTCCGGCGCATCCGTCGCCACCGCGACTAAATCGTTATTCAAATGACTCGACAAAGACAAACTCACGTCCCGTATTCTCGAACCGAGCGCGACACCACTCCTTCCACCTCTCCCAGAATCAACAGACGACGCGTACGTCGCCGCCACTTCCGCGCGACTGGCGTCCCACAACTTCACCGTCCCGTCGAACGACGCGCTAAAAAACGCACTCGCGTCCTCGGGATACCACGCCACCGCCGAGACCGACTTCTCGTGCCCTTGCGACGTCCGCACGATGCGCGCTTCATTTTCACTACTCGCGATACCATTGGTACCACCGGTACGGCGACGACCAAATCTCCTGTTGGATGCAAAAATAGGCTCCACATTCCTCCTCTCGTTCCGATCGCCGTCCGTCTTTTCTGCTGCTTCTCGTCCGCCTCCGAAACCATCCATCGAGTCATACATCACCACGCTTCCATCCACGGTCCCGACTAAAGCGAACCTCTTTTCGCGCATCCCGCCAATTTCTAAGCACGTGACTCCTCCGTTCCATATTCGAGAGAATTGTTTCTCGCTCGCGATGGTAAACCCGCGGTGGATGCTGTATCTCGCGACCGAGGATTGGAACTCGAGCGGACGGAGTTGACGGTTCGTTTCCCGAAGGCGGAGCGAGGAAACGGTCGTTGGGTTTGGGAGAGGTTTGGAGGGAAGGAGGCGTCTCGGTGGAGAGGGAGGTAACGCGTTGAAGCCGCCACCATGTGCGGTAGGTTTTTTGCGGCGCCGAGGCGGCATGTCCTCGTCCTCGCGTCGCTGCGCGTTGCGTTTCAAGGTGTGAGGGAATGCGTTTGGATTTCGATTTATACGCGTTAGGGATTACTAATGTTTACATTCAATCGGTATCGATGCCCGGGGGGTTTACGAGATGATGGTATACAAATTACGTGACGGCAGACCAACTCCTAAAGTTATGCGTGTGCGTGCACACCGCCTCGACGACGTCCGGGTTCCCTTGTTCTCCGACGACGAGTCCGTGGACTTTCAACCCGCGCTCCGATTTGCGTTGGTCGAGCGCGTCCAACAAGTCTTCTTGCATGGGTTTGATTTCACCGTCCGTGACGAGGAGGATGTCCGCGTTTTCCCACTCTTCGGTGTCTAAACGCGCCAAGGCGCGTTCGAAGGGTTCGTCGACGTCCGTGCCGCCGTGGAATGAGCCTTCGAGGAACGCGAGTAAATCGGAGAGGCCTTTGGCGGAGACTTTGAGTTCGAGTTCCATGCAATCGCCCGGGCCGGAGAAGGCGTAGAGGAAACACGGGCGGTTGGTCGTGCGCGCTTGTCGCGCGCACTCGAGAGTCATGCACTTGGCGACGGTTTCGCGGGCGCCCATCATGGATCCAGAGGTGTCGAGACAGACAATGATTGGACCGCATTCCGCCGCGGGACGGGTTTCGAACCCTTCGACGGTAACCGCGGGCGTTTCCGCCCACCCGACGCGTTCGTACGTAGCTAACGTGCGTTCGGCGCGACGCGCGAAGTGTAATCGGCGAGCAGCGGCGGAGTCTTTCATGGCTAACAGTTGAAGCTCGGCCGGGAGTACGCGCGAGATATCGTCCGAGCGAGTTAAACCGCTCGTTTGTTCGGGTTCCATGGGCGATCGCGTCAAGCCTTCCGGGAATCGATTGCGTTCGCGCTGTCGAGGGGCGCGTTTTAACGGGCCTCTTCCCGAACCGCGTCCTAAAGAACGCACGATGTCTCTCAGTTCCTTCAAATCTTGCAACTTTTTCCGCAACTTTTCCATCTCTTCCCAACCGGTGACTTGCCACAACCCTTTGGATAAATCAAACCCTTCCGGCCCTTCGGTTAAATCGTTCAAATCTAAACCTTCGAACGCTTTCGAGGCTTTTTCCAGTTTATCCACCGCGGGTTCCCATTGCTCTTTGAAATCTTCCATCATCTTTTCCACCATTTCTCTCTTTTGTTTCTCTTTTTCTTTCCGTTTCTCCTCCGCGTTCGACGACGCGTCGTTGTCTTTTTCCTTCGATTCCATGTTCATCTCGATGTCGTCCACGTCCGTTTCGTCTTTCCCGTCGCCGTCGCCGCTGGAGCCACCTCCACTCGTCTCCCCGTTAGGATCGCCTTCCTCTTGGTTGGTATCGTCTCCTGCTCCGCTTCCATCTGGGTTCATCTCCTCGTCCTCGTTCGGTTCTTGCTCTCCGCCTCTGCTTTGACTGCTCTCCGTGCTTTGCCTCGGATCGGAATTCGGATCCTCCTCTTCCTCGCCGTCCATCGCGACTTCGTACTGGTACAAAATATCCAAAACGTTCCGCATCAACGTCTTCAAAACCGGAGGAAACTTCCTCGTAAACCTCGCCATATCTAACTCCCCCAACGTTTCCAACAACGCCTCCCGAAACGTCTCGTCTTCCGGCCAATCCACCGCGTGGGGGTCGAATCCGTTCGCCGACGACGAAGACGACGAAGACGAAGATTTCGGTAAAAACCCTTTCTTCAAGGCCTCCTCCCATTGTTCGTACCCATCTTTCGCCTTCCTCAGCTTTTCCACGTCCCCTCTCGTCGTCGGTAGCCTGAGTAACATCGGTAATACCTCCGGCGGAATCTCGCTTAAAATTTTTGGTCCTCCGGGAAGCCTCAACATGTTGCCGTAATTCGCCAACGCGTTTTGTTTGGACACTTCCTCGTCTTCGAGCAAACTTTCCCTGGTTCGTTCGAGGACGTCTAAAACGGTTCGTTCCGAGCTGTCCTCGGAGAGGACGATCGGGGATTTCTCGAACGGGTTCGCTCTTAATAACGAGGGTGGTGTCGTTCTCGTTGTTGTTCTGAACGCTTTCGAGAAGGAGCAAACGCGGGGAACAGATGACGACGACGAAGCGCCTTTACTATTACAGCGCGAAGAAGAGAAGGACGACGAGGAGGACTGCATCGTGGTAAAATTCTGCCGAGAGTGCTGATGATAATACTACCGCTCGTCGTGCGGATGCTTTCGTCGCCCTGAGAGCCAAACAGTCCGTGACGTCTTTGGTCTGCCGCTCGAGTAAGTGAAAGAAAATCCAATCGACCCCTACACCCTAAATCACAAAACCCTAAAACTGAGCAAACCTCAACGAGGGGAAAATTTTCAAAATTTCTCGAAAGAGTTACGCGTTTATTAAGATGGACGACGCGAGGACCACCAAGCGACTGAAAGTACCATCATCTTCATCAGTAGGAGCAGTAACAACGTGTCGTGATGATGGGATTTTTTTTACCGACAAAAAACAACACCATACCATTGATGGGCTGAGGAAACAACAACGACAACAAAATCACGATTGTGATTTCCCCCAACAACAACATCTTTTGCTTTCAGAGTACAAACTGAACGAAACCCGGACAGAAATCGTCCTCGCGGAGACGAAAAGAGACATCGAAATGGCAATCGAACGAATCTACCGCGAAGCGATGAAATTGGACCACTTTTGCGATGGTGGTGGCGATGTTTTTGGGAGGAATCAACAGTCTCTCGTGGTTGGATTCGACATGGAGTGGAAGGTCCTGTATAAGAAAGGCGGAGGCGAAGCGAAGACGAGTTTACTACAGATGGCGTATTCAACCATAGACGTTTCAACAAAGTCGTCGTCGAAATCGAAAACGAAAAATGTGGTCGTTTTGATACGACTCGGGAAACGTTTGAAGTATAAAAACCCACTCCCGTCGAAACTGGTTCGGTTTTTAGAGGACCCCGCGGTGAGGAAAGCCGGCGTGAACGCGAGAGGGGACGCGCAAAAGCTACGAAGGGATTTTAAGGTACGCGTGAACGGAGTGGTGGAGTTGGACGCGTTGGCAAAGGCGAAGAATGTTGTAAGCGGTGATGTGAGGAGTAGCGGTAAAAGTGTTTCTGGGAAAGAACAGGAGAGAGATAATAATAACAACGCAAGTCAGCGATGGAGTTTAGCTCGATTGGCAATACGGGTGCTCAAGAAGCGAGTGCCGAAGGACGGGAACACGAGAACATCGAATTGGGAACGGGACGGGAAGTTGGACAAGAAGCAGTTGACGTATGCCGCGATCGATGCGATGGTTGGTTTGGATTTGTGGGTCGCGCTGAATAAGATGCGAGGGGATGGGTACGAGATGGATCCGGTTCCGGAGGGGTTCGTCTTTCGCGGTAGGATTTTAGAAGGCGAATACGATCCGGACGACGACGATGAAGAAGAAGAAGAAGATGATGATGATGATGAAGTTGAGTACGATGAAGAAGAAATAGAACCATACGCCGCGCTTCGTGAAGCGGCGCTGACGACGTTAGAGAACGAGACGACGATATCGGGACAACCAGAACAACCAAAAACAAAAGAACAACTCGAACTCACTCGCGGCGCGAAACGCAAGACGCCCATTCCGGAAGACGTGGAGGAGATTTTAATCCAACATCTAGGCGGTAAAGCGGTCGAGGATATAGCCGAAACGCTCAAACTCACGTCAGCGGATATCTCCAAAAAGCTCACGATTGCGTTTAAAGCCGGTCATCCGTATTATTGGGATTTGTTAGGTGTTTCCAACGATATTTGGTTAACGTTTTTACAAAGCCGAGAGGAAAAGGCGTTGGCGACGATTCGAGAGCGCTTACCAAACGGCGCGGCTGACATGCCAAAGATTCTATTGTGCGCCTGTCGATTCGCAAGAGAGGTTTTACGAGATGGGAATCAGTTAGAAGGTGATGAGTCCGCGGAAGACGACGACGACGACGAAGAAGAAGAAGAATCCTCTTCCGACGAAGAAGAAGAAGAAGAAGAAGAAGGAAAGAAGGAATAAGATATTAGAGTGTTTAGCAGCCAGGTAGCGTGTAGCGGTGCGTTTAACGCAGCAGGTGTTTATCTTTTGATGTTACAATTGTTTGTTCTTTTATACTACTGGTAATAGGTGTTCATTCATTTATTATCTCGCCATTTTCTCAAAGACGTTCTTTTTCGCGATTTCAACGACAGCCACGTGCGCCTCGTCAACATCCATGTTTTCGTTGTTGTGTCCTCCACCATTCTTAGCGACTTCCGAGAAATCTTCCATGGACTTTGGTCCCGGGGGGTGCATCTTGACTTTTGGGTCGAACGACCACGGCGCCAGCGAAGCTAACTCTTGCTTCGCTTTCTTGCTGAGGTGTCCTTGTTCTTCGTCGTCGCCGTTCGACGCAAAGTTCATCGGCGCCGCCAACGCTCTCTCGACTTGCTGCAATCTGCCGCTTTCGTATAAAGCCGGATTGTTATTATAGTTCTTCTGGTACCCAACTGATTGCGCGTTTTGCAACACGTGCTGCAAACTGACATCCGTCGCTTTCCTCGTCCTCAACCAATCTAAAACGCTTTCGTCCAACATCGACTGCTTCTTCCTCCAGGCGTCCAACATCGGCGAGCCGATCAACTTTTGCGCGTTCGTTCCCGCCCAAGGACCCGTTTTCGGTTCCCACGGTTCGTTTATTTTCTCGGTCAGACAAGAGAGCCACTTTGATCGATTTTCGAGATCGCATCCGTTGACGATCGGCTTCGCTTCCGCGCGAACGCCGTAGCAACACGAAATGTCCGGCAAGTACGCGCATCCTTTAAATGAAACGTGGACGAGCTTCGTTGGATCGGCCAATTCTTGTTTATGCCACGAAAGCAATGCGGCTGGTATGTAATCGTATTTATACTTCTTTGAGTGCGAACTGGCGATTTTGTGCGACGCGGCTTGCGCACCGACGCCGAACGCCATCACTTCGTCTTCGCGGACGTCTATTTGTATCCCCGCTTGCGTTTGGTAACACGGAGCGAGATGGTCGAATTTGTAGAAATGTTCGGTGTTGGCAAAGAGGTGGACGATGTCGGCGCAGAGGTCGTGACGAGCGCACGGCGTTACGGGGAGATCAAGTAAAGCGTCGCGAAGCCAGAGTAACGCGGCGCGATTCTTGGAGAGTAAACGACTTTCGTTGTCGTCGTCGTCTTCGTTGGTTTCTTCATCTCCCGCTGCCGGCACCAAATCCATCATTTCTTTCGATTTGAACTCCAAAGAGGAGAGAAACGAGAGGTACTTTTCGCGCTGCGCGTGCGAGAGCGTCTTGCGTCTGGAGTGTTGCGCGATGGTTTGAGAAAGGAACAGTGCAACGCTCGGCGCGTTTTCATGCGGTTTATCTTTTGGCGCGTTACTTTCCACGCCCCCGTTGACGGTGCCGTTTTCTTCTTTCTTGGCGCCTTTCGACCACCGGCCTCTTCCTTTCCGTTTCTTTCCGGCGCCACCGTTTACTGGTGATATTGCTTTTACTACCGTCGTCGTCGGCGGCGGCGGCGCCGTCGTCGTCGCTGTTGTCGTCGGATCATCAGAATCTGCCGCTGGCGCAACATTTGGCGGTGCCGTAACGATTTTGTTGCACCAAAACTTTTCGATGGTCTCCTTCGCGGATAATTTCGCGTACGGCGGCGGACTCGTGCCATATTTCGGTGAATCGAAACCTTCTCCTAACGTCAACAAACGACGAATTTTTGACATGCACACGGCAAGCGCTTGAATTCTATTCTCTCTTACCGCCATAGCTTCGATTTCGGCGTTTTTCTCGGTATAAACAAATTCACCTCGATATCCCGGATCCCCGCGTTTCCTCCTGTTGATGTGATGTTCCTTCGCGGCTTCGTAAATGAGCGGGGGCAACGTTTCACGTTCGTGATCGATGAAGGAGGCAACTTTCGCGTAATAATTCGTCAACCACTTCGGCGCGTCGGCGAGAATGCCGCAACCAATTCGAAAACCTAAACTTTCCAATCGCGTCTTGACGACTTCATCGTTGTCGTCGTTCCCTTCGCGCTTCTCTTTCGCCTCGTCGATGGCGTCCAACAACATCGCGTATCGATCCAAGATCCGATGTTCCGAGTCAAACACTTGCGAGTTGTTGTTCTCACCGACAAACGAAAGGTAACTCCCTCGGCATTTCTTCGCGCCGCACAAACAAAACGCCGCTTCGACTTCTTTCATCGAATCCGAGCAACTGTGATAGTTATAGCACAACTCCTCTCCTTTTTGAATCTCTCGAGTGGCGTAGAAATGAATTTCGTATTTACCGTCGACGACGGTGAGAATGACTTGCACGTTCGGTTCGCAAGAGTGCGACATTCGCGCGGCAAAATTGTTGTAGTGCATTGCGTCGCAAAAGAGTAAGCCAAAGCCGTGTTTATCGCCTCCAGGCCGTTCCATTTGCATGTTGTAAAATTCGGGCGCGCCAATATCTTTCAGTCCTTTGGCTTTTTGCGCTTGCTTGATCGCATCTTGCTTTTCCATCCACGCCCAAGGAGGGTAGATTTCGCCCAAGAAATCGACGACGAATTCGCCTTTCTGTATGTTTTTTTCGCGAATGTTCACCACACCGTAGCCTTTTCTGTGAACGACAAACAAATTTGGATTCTCTCGGGCTTTCTTGGAAAACGTCCAAAGCGCTTTGGCGCACGCCAAATTCTTCATGCCGTCCTTTGGCGACGTTATGTTTGCTCTTTCAAACTTTTCCGCGAGATCCTCCGCGGCGAGCGCTAATGATTGCGTCGCAAGAGTATCCGGGGTCATCTTTCCGTACGATTCGTTCACTTGGTTCATGAGCTTTGCGTAAATTCCCCAATGCTCGTCGTCGGAAAATTCGGGCAAAGCCTCCGCGAGCACGGCGACGGCGTCTCTTCCGGTGACAAAATCACACCCGTACGTCTCTTGTTCGCGAACATCACGTCCGGATTTTAGTCTAGGATTGCGTTCACCGACACACGGGTACCATTCTTTCGCTATGCCTTTATCGCATGGGTCGGCATCTATGATTTGACCTCCATCCTCCTCGGCATCCGCGGCGAAGCAGGAGTTCAAAGACACGTGACCACGAATCGGTTCGCATTGACGCTCGCTCGCTACCTCTCTCACATCCGCGCGGTGAACGTAATCTTGAACGAATCCAACTTGTTGTCGACTCGCGATTTGTTCTTTCTTTGCGTCTTCGAGTGATCGCGAACCTCTCGCTTTCAGAACTGTCAAAGCGGCAACTCGCCACGCTTTCGAAACGCACGCGAACCGGCCGAGATTCTTCTCGCTCTCAATGTACGCTTCTTCCGCGGTTAACCTCTTCTTTGGGACGTACTCGTTGGAAAACCAAATCACTTTTTCGCTCTGAAAGTTTTTCAATTTTTCGACGTCGCCGTCGTCGTAGGTGATTTCAAAAATAGCGTTTGCATTCGCGTCTTCGGCTTCGGAGGTTGGGATATATCGAGAAATCACGCCTGGAAAATACGCGTTTTCTTCTGCCCAAAATACCTCCACGCAACGACCAACGAGCGAAGCGTCGAACGTTTCCGGCACGGGCACTATGAACTGTTTCTTTTCCTCGTCGTCCTTATGCGCGTCGTCAAAAATAAAGTTAAACGCGCGCATTAAATCTTTTAGCGAGAGACCGTTGAAAGAGACGCAGTTTTCGTTGGAATCTGGATCTTGGAGCGCCTCCATCATGATTTGCTGAATCTGTTGTTTTTTCGTTCCACCACTCACGGTTTTCCGCTTCTTCAAACCACCGAAGCCGACGTTTCCGTCGAGATGATCGTCCCTTGTCGATAGCGATGGCATCGGTTGCAATCCTGTTCGATGTAACCAATTTCCAATCATTTCTTTCTTTCCCTCTGGCTTTACGATTCGGACCGAGCGTTTCCACGTTTTCGAGGATCCTTTTCCGCAATGTTTCTCCCACTCCGCGCCTCCGAACACGTTCCCATCGCCTTCGCCGGACACTTTTAAGCACTCGTGTTGCTCGCACATGCATCGAAACATTTTTCGTCTGACGAGGTATACGCCGTCGTGCTCGTTACACGTGACGCGAATGGTTGGTGGGATTTTCGTAATCGTCGCGAGGAGTTGTGCGTCCGCGTCGAACGGTTCCGGAAGGACGCGAGGGTGCGGCGCCCCTGGCCACACGCTCGGGTCTTCTTCAGGAGATTCTTCGTCGATGAGCACGTTGAGAGCACCCTTTGCTTGTTCTTGCCTATCGATATCGCCGCCGCGACCGTGTACTTTCTTCTTCGTCATCTCCTTCTCTACTACTTCGTTACCTCTCTCGCTACTATCGTCTTCTTTCTTGACATTCACGGCCATTTTAACCTTCTCTACTACCCATTCTGTTTCTTTTTCTACGGCGTGAGTCAATATTACTTTTACTCCGCTTTCGTCTTCTTTTACCTCAACTTCGAGTTTCACGCTCTGCGATGATGCCCCGTCGCGCAAACAGCCTCTTTTATCGCTTTCACCGTTAAAAGTGCTCTTGCCAACCATCTTCTTAATCTTCTCGTCGATGGTTTTCTTCGCTTTAGTCTCGTCTTGAATACTACTACCAGCATTGCTCTGCCGCGACGCGTTGTTGTATCGAGGTCTGGTCGTGGGCATAAACGACGCGTCCTTGGTTCTCTTTGCGAGCGTGTTAAAAATCCACTCTTTGTTATTCG